>JAEEGL015776601.1_pt1 | contig 89571 bp, 109 predicted proteins | sample 9134231 | NCBI WGS metagenome assembly JAEEGL01 (sample SAMN16246548, study PRJNA631951) | gut metagenome | biome: gut microbiome; feature: rumen; material: fiber-attached | host: Bos | place: Iran: Karaj | collected 2018-10 | reverse complement strand
GCCCACGAATAGCAGACGGGCCTCGGAATGGTTCACGATGTTGTGGATCTGCTCGGCGTTGAACTCATGCAGGATAGGCACAGCTACGGCACCGTATGTCAGGGTGGCGATGAAGGCCACGGCCCATTGGCTGGAATTGCGTCCGCAGAGGGCAATCTTGTCGCCGTGTTCTACGCCTGAGTTCTCGAAAAGGATATGCAGCTTCTCGATCTTACGTGCCACATCATGGAATTGCAGCGTCTGTCCCTTGAAGTCGGTCAGCGCGTCGTAGTTCCAATTGTCGATAATGGACTTTTCGAGCAGGGCGTTAAAGCATGGAATATTGTTCTGTCCCATAGTATTATTGGTATAGATATCGTTTTATACTCTTTTTCGGTGTCTTGGCGAACTCCTCTTTCTGCAACTGTATCTCGGCGATGCGGCTATAGTGAGGCAGACGCTGGTTGAGTTCGGTACGGTTCTGCTCCATGACGGCTTTCAGTTCGTCGGCCTCGAAGTTGACCACTTCGTCCTTGTCGGGATATACGAGGGCTACGAGACGGCCTTCGCGCTCGACGACAAGGCTCTCGCTGACCATCGGCATGGAGTTGAGCTGATCCTCGATTTCCTCGGGGTAGATGTTCTGGCCGCTGGGGCCGAGAATCATGTTCTTGATGCGTCCGAGGATGAAGATGTGGCCGTCGGCGCTCATGGTGCCGAGGTCGCCGGTGTGGTACCAGCCTTCATCATCGAGGGCCTGCTTGGTGGCCTCGGGGTTCTTGTAGTAGCCCAGCATGACATTGGTACCCCGTGCCAGAATCTCGCCGGGGACGGTAGCCGGGTTTGACGAGTCGATGCGGGCCTCCATGTGGTCGACGGACGTACCGCAGGAGGCAGGCACGAAGTCCTTGTAGTCGCTGTAGCTGATGAGGGGTGCGCACTCGGTGGCACCGTAACCCACCGTAATGGGGAAGTTGATGCTGATGAGGAACTGCTCGACCTCACGGCTCAAGGCAGCACCGCCGACAATGACCTCGTAGGCACGGCCTCCGAAGGCCTTATATACTTGTTCGCAAATCTTTTCCTTGACCTTCTTCGACACGACGGGCATCTGCAGCAGCAGGCGCATGCGGTTGGTCTGTATCTTGGGGAATACCCGTTTGCGGATAATCTTTTCAACCACCAATGGAACGGCAATGACGATGGCCGGCTTCACCGTTGCAAAAGCCTCGGCGATGATGGCGGGCGACGGCAGACGGGTGAGGAAGAACAGGTGGCAGCCGCGGCAGAAGCCGTAGATGAACTCGATGGACATGCCGTACATGTGGGCCATAGGCAGGATGCTGAGCATGTTGTCCTGCGGCTTGACGGGCAGGCGGCGCATGCAGAAGTCGAGGTTACCCCACAGTGCCCGGTAGGGCAGCATGACACCCTTGGAGAATCCTGTGGTGCCGCTGGTGTAGTTGATGAGTGCCAGCTCCTCAGGCTCGTCCATGTGGTAGTTCACGTTTTCCGCCCGGAAAGCCCGCGGATATTTGCTGCCGAACATCAGGTTCAGGTGCTCACGGGCGTAGTCTAACTTCTGGGAACGGGAGACGAAGAGCGAGAAGTCGGGCAGGTTGATGATACCTTCGAGTGCCGGCATCTCGTCGGCCTTGATGGTCTTGACGATGAAGTCGCCCACGAAGAGCAGCTTCGACTCCGAGTGATTGACAATGTTGTGAATCTGCTCGGCATTGAACTCATGCAGTATCGGTACGGCAACTGCTCCGTAGGTGAGCGTAGCGAGAAAAGCTACTGCCCAGTGGGCGGAGTTGCGGCCGCAGATGGCAATCTTGTCGCCCTGCACTACGCCGGCGTTCTCGAATAATATATGGAGTTTTTCAATCTTCCGTGCTACGTCGTGAAACTGCAATGTAACACCCTGATAGTCGGTCAGGGCATCGTGATTCCAGTTTTCGATGATGGCTTTTTGAATATAACCGTTAAAACTTGACGATGCATCCATTGCACAATTTTTGAAATTTTGTGCAAAGGTACAACGTTTTTTGCACATTCGCAAATTTTTTGTGCAATATTTAATGAAAAAATTCACGGAACGTCCTAAAACACGGTATATTTCGTCAAATTGTCACTAATCGGACATAAAAAGACATTTGGGTGCAATAAAAGGCAAAACGAGACGTTTTAAGGTAAAAATGTTGCAAATTTCTTTCAGTGAGAAAATGAAGATAACAGTACGTCTGGATAAGCGATACCGACTTGCAAACGGCAGATACCCCGTCAAGATAGCCATAGCGCGAAACGGGCACACATTCTATATACCCGTAGGCGTGGAGGTTTCCGAGGAAGACTGGAACGCCAGCGCCAAGAACATGGAATATGTGCGCAACCTCCCCAACCGTCGTGCCCTGAACCTTCATATCCGCGGCGCGCTGGCAAATGCGGAGCAGCTTATTCGTGACTTGCAGCTGAAGGGCAAGCTACGTGATACCGATGACAGGAAGCTGCAACAGCTTCTTTCCACCGACAAGACGGAGCGCGAAAATGCCTGCTACCTGAAATATCACGCAGACAAGTTCCTTGCAGAGTGTCGCACGGAAGGAACAAGGGAAGCCTATAATACCTCACTGAAAGCCTTTGCAAGGCATTATGACTACGAGAATTTCATGCTGCACGATTTCGACAAGCAACTTGTACTTGACTATATCAAGAAGCTGGAAGATGAAGGGCTGAAGCCGAACACCATAGAAAGCTACCTGAACCATCTGCGCGTGATATACAAGACGGCCTATGCCAATGGTGACGTGGAACGTCCATTTCCCTACACGAAAGGAAAGCATCAGAGGACGGCGAAGAGGAACTTGCTTGTTGAGCAGATTCGGGAACTGGCGCACGGCGATGGTCTGACGCAGATACAGCGCAAGTACATTGACATCTTCATGCTGATTCTCTACATGCGCGGCATCAACATGAAGGACTTGTCGGAGCTGCCGGCAGATGCCGTCCGAGGTGGGCGCATATATTACAACCGTGACAAGACGGGCAAGCCGTATGAAATAAAGGTGGAGCCAGAAATGAGTGAAATCATAGAACGGTACAAGGGCAGGCAGCATCTGCTGAAGTTCTTCGATGGCAAGCCTGCGGCGTTCTATAAGAACTTCGGCAACTGTATGCGGCAGACACTGAGGAAAGCAGCAACAAGGGTAGGTATTGCCGAACCTATCTCCGCTTACTGGGCACGTCACTCATGGGCTACGCTGGCAATAGAAATCGGCGGCACGATGGAAATGGTGAGTGCAGGTCTCGGGCATTCTCATGGAGTACAGGTAACGAACATCTATGTAGCATTCCGTCAGAAACAGATTGACGAGCTCGCCCGGAAAGTCATGGACTACATATTACAAAAAGGAGAGTATGCCGGCGGATAACGCCGATTGCGGTGCTCTCACTACCGTTTCGCGACTTTCCCGATAAATTATACGGACATGAAAAAAGGACGGCGTTATACCGTCCTTATTTAGGTGTTGTTCTTTAGGCGCTTATGCTCCAGCCGCTGCCAGGAAGTTCTCATAGGCATTGATGCGCGACGTTCCCGTGTATCGAACTCCAGACACCACCTCTATTCCGTAGGCGAGATTGTTCATGTCTGCCTTGGCGCGGATGGCTTCGTCGGCGTTCTTGTACTCCTTCTGGCTGGTGGTGTCAATGCGGAAGAAAACGAATCGCTTGAACTGGTCGGGGTACAGCTCGCGGGCCTTCTTCTGGGCGTTGAGATTGATGATCTCGCACGGGGTCAGCTCATGCTTGACCTCCTTCTTCTGCTTCGGCTCATCCGACTTCTTGGCCTCCTTCTTCTGGGGCTGCTTCTTGGCCTTGAAGGTCAGCTTCTCCTTGGTCTCGTCGACGATGGCAATGCGCTTTCCTTTGCGCACCAGCTTCGGGAGGTAGGCATCGAGTGCATTGTGGGGGAAGCCAGCCATCTTCGTGCCGCCCTTGCTCTTAGTAAGCGTGATGCCGAGAATCTTGGCACCTACCTCGGCATCCTCTCCGTACATTACGTAGAAGTCGCCGTTACGGAACAGCAGGAGTGCATCGGTATGCTTCTGCTTGAACTCACGGAACTGCTCCATCCTCTTGACCTCTTCGGGTAACAGCTCCACCACGACGGGAACACCGTCAATCTTGCCCACCTTCTTCTCGTTGCGAAGCTCATTAAGGGTGTTCATCACCTCGTCCTTGGTCATCTTGTACTTCTTGCGTGCGACCTGCCAGACCTCCTTGCAATCGAAGGCGTAGCCGTTGATGTTCTTCTTTGCACTCTCAACACAGAGGTTGAACACTTTCTCACTGATTGTCATTGCTTGCTTTTTCATTGTTGTATCTCCTATTGTTAAAGGGTTAAACTTAAAACTTATGTGCAAATTTAACCATAGTTTCGGTACACTCCAAATTTCACCTGTGTATTTTTGCCTTATTTATGCCATTTGTGCACGATTTAATCTTTGGTTGCCCAAAAATACACGAAAATACTCAATTTTGGCTGGAAAACCGACCAAACGCCTAAGAAAAGTTAAAGAAATATATATTTATATTGTAATTCTATTATTATTTATTATTTTTGCAGAGGATTTATTACTTCTACTACAGATTTCAATGGCTTACGAGAATTGCGAAGAATTTCGGCGAGCTGACATCATCATCGATGCCGTTTGCAAGGTGGGAGGTATTTCGTACTTCCAGCTTCTCAATGCACCAAAGGAAACGACTATCAGCACGCTTCGCGGTGTATGTTGCGTAGTGGCATGGGAATACAATATCCATGCACGGAGGCTGGCGAGGCTCATTCATCGTACACGCGGCAATGTTCTCAACCAGACGAAGAAATATCGTGGATTCCTTCAAGCCAAGGATCAGCTTACTTTAGATATATATAATAAGGTGAAAGCTGAAATAGGTAAAAGCTATGATATTTATAAAACAAGAAAAGAGGGCCAATGATGAATGATTTAACTGAAAATACCCGACGCTGTCCGAAATGCGGGAGGGTGCTGCCTAAAAGCGAGTTCTATCCAAAAGGGAAAGGGCTTCAGTCATGGTGCAAGGATTGCTGCAAGAGTCATGGGCGGCTCAGAAACGGAACGACTGGAATATACAGGAAAGAAATTACGGATATGAAAGACTTGGTTTTCAAAGGCGAGAATGGCCTTGCGCTGACAAATAGCCTGTTGGTAGCAGAAAAATTCGGCAAGAATCATCGTGACGTTCTGGAAGCAGTACGGCGAATGCTGACGACTGCGGAAAATTCCGCAGTCCTACGAATGTTCGTTGAATCACACTACGTTAACGAGCAGAACAGGGAGCAGCCTATGTTCATAATGAACCGGGACGGCTTTACATTGCTGGCTATGGGATTTACGGGAAAAAGGGCGATGCAATTCAAGCTGGAATACATTGCCGCCTTCAACAGCATGGAGAAATCTATCAGACAAGCGCAGGAAGCCGCCCTGCCCCCAAAGTCTGGTGCCGAATTGATGCTGATGTATGCACAGCAGATGGTGATGCAGGAACGCAAGCTGCTGGCCATCGAGAACAAGACGCAGGAGCAGGAGAAACGCCTGATTGAGATAGAAGCTCGTATCAATAGCACCGTACCTTACACGACAATTGTAGGTTTCGGCAACCGTTACGGACTTCGTATTCCTCTGGAAAAGGCTTCGGCACTCGGTCGTATAGCCACCAACCTATGCAAGAGGTGCGGCTTTGAAATGGGGAAGGTGCAAGACCCCCGCTTCGGCTGGGTAAAGACCTATCCTGACGCTGTCCTCGCTGAGACTTTCCAGAAAGAATACAAGAACATAAAATTCTGAACGTCATGGAGAAATACAAGGCTCTGGAACAAGTGATACCCGACACGCTGTTTCCTTCGGACAATGACGCGGAGATTCCGACCTTGCAGCTTGATATGCAAGCGCAGGATATAACCAACCCGTTCCTATGCTGGGGTGAGCAGAAACGGACTACGAACCTTCTCGGACTCGGCTCGATGCACTTCTATACGGACGATTACCGATACAGCGCACTCTACGACCATCCAGAGCAGATTCTCCGTGCCAATCCTCGGAACATCGTCGAACCGAACTATTCGCTGTTCAACGATATGCCAGTCGCTTTCGGGCTGCAGCGCATCTACAAGAAACGCTGGATAGCCCGAGCCATGCAAGAGCGCGGCATCAGAATACTCGTTGACCTCAATGTCGCCAACCATTTCTATAAACTGAATATGCTGGGCGTTCCGATGGGGTGGCGTGCCTTTGCCACACGCGGCTACTCCGATCGACTGAACAACCTCGAATACGAGTATTCCATTGCCTGCAACTGGTCGAAGGGCGAAGAACCGCTGTTCGTTATCTATGGCGGCGGGCAGGAATGCCGCAGGTTTGCGCAGACGCATCCCGGTTGTGTATACGCCAATCCTCTCGTCACGACGAAGAACTCACTGAAGGCACTGAAGAAAATACACGAGGGCATGGCGTTCTTTAATGAGGAATTCTCTATCAAGGGTCTGGAACAGATGTCACACTTCGACAAGCAGCTGGAGGATTTTCGGCAAAAACTACTGGACTAAGGCAACAAAAGATTAAATCTCCTACAAATGGCATAAAATAGGCAAAAATACATGGGTGAAATTTGCCTCCTATTGTATCTATGCGTATATTTGCACATAAGTTTTTAAGTTTAACAATTAAAGATAGGAGATACAACAATGACAAAGAAAGAGAATCTTTACTTCGAGTTACTGAAAGTCCAGGAAGAAGTATCAATGAGAAAGTACAACCGTTCTTACAAGGCAATCGCACTTGATGAGTATGTGAACAGCGACAAGTTCCGCAAGGACGCTGACCGCCTGACGGTAGCGAAAATTGAAGAGGACACGAGGGTATGGCAGAAGCAGCTCAACGAACTCAATGCAAAGGATGCCGTTGCCGCATGGCTGGAAACCGAGGACGGAAAGGCATACGTCGAACAGCGTAAGAACCGCATGGAGGAAATTCGTCAGACACGCCATAATATTCTCGATACTAAGCGAGCCGACGTAAGCAAGGCCGTCAAGTCGCTTCTCGGTGAGCAATGGGACGTAACCAGCTTCGGCAGCACTACTATGGAAATTTCAATTGTTGAGAAGTATCTGGAAGATGGCACCCCCATCCGTCTATTCGGTCACGGCTTCGATATCTACTACAGCAAGAACTGGCACGATGAGAATTACCTCTGGGAAATGAACTACGGAACGATGGGAAGCTTCGACTTGAATGACAGCAACAACACTCGCATAGAGTTCCTTGTTGGCGCTGCCAAGTTCGCAAGTGACCAGAATATGGTTCCCGCACTCCGCGACAGCCTTCACGATATGGTACGCGAGCTGGAAACACTTGACCGCGAGTATTGGAAGCTGGAGAAGGAGGTCAAAGAACCGAAGATGGCCGCATAGCAGCAAACAGATAAATTCTTTTCATTTGCGACAGGGCGGGCTTCGGCTCGCCTTTTTACTTGTTTATATAGAAATGCCTAAAAATCCGTATAAAACCGTATAAAACCGTAATTTTGCGTAGAAATCCATAAAACTACGTAAAAGTATGGCAAAGAAACAAAACGCCACTGAGGCACGGATATTGGACTATACCCATGTATTGCCGTCATCCGTAATTGAAATGAACGACGGGCAGCTGGAAGGACTGCCAAAGAATCCACGCTACATCAAGGATGAACGTTTCGCAAAGCTGAAGCTCTCGCTGGAAACGTCGCCTGAGTTTCTGGAAGCGAACCCGCTGAAGGTTTATCCGCTCGACAACGGGCATTATGTTATCATTGGCGGCAACATGCGGTTCCTTGCTGGCCGCGAGGTGGGCATCAAGGAGTTTCCCTGCTACATTTTCAAGAAGGACACGTCCATCGAAAAGCTCAAAGAGTACGTCATCAAAGACAACATTGCCTATGGTAATACCGATTGGGATGCCCTTGCCAACGATGATTGGGACGTGGGCGACCTCGAGGACTGGGGCATGGACGTATCATTCCTTGCCGGCGACGATGGCACGGACATTGATGATTTATTCGAAGAGGCAGACAAGCAGGGTGAAAAGGAGAAGGTCACGAAGATTACCGTCTCTGTGCCCGAATCCCTTACCGAACAGCTGGGCGAGATCATGGATGCAGTCAAGGAGTGTGTCGCCGCATACGAAGGCGTGGAGGTGAAGTAGCATGGAAATCTATCTCGCAGGCGGTTTCAGCGGCAATATGAGTCCTTTCTGGCGTGAGTACATAAATGGTATGGACGCTGGACTTTCGGAGCAGCAGTGCTACGAACGAGGCCGCATGAGCTTTCTGAAAGATACTGACAGCGGAGCGAAGCCATTCAAGGTGAGCGACCTTTCTATTCTCGAAACATTCTACTACGCCAGGAAGAATGAGAGAATACAACGGCTCGTGCAGCGTCCCCAGAAGTTCCTGCTGGATAGCGGTGCTTTCACGTTCATGTCGAACGCAGAGGTCACGGTGGATTGGGACGAGTATACGGAAGAATATGCTGCATTCATCAATCACTATGACATAGACCTTTTCTTCGAGCTCGACGTGGATAGCGTCATAGGCATCAAGGAGGTGGAGCGGTTGCGCGTGAAGCTGGAACGGCTGACGAACAAACCGTCCATTCCCGTGTTCCATCTGAGCCGAGGGAAGGATTATTTCGTCCGTATGTGCGAGCAGTATTCCTACGTCGCTTTCGGCGGTATCATAACGGATGGCGTAAAGACGGCAACGCTGGAGAAATATTTCCCGTGGTTCATCAACACGGCACATAAGCACAAGGCAAAGATTCATGGCTTGGGCTACACCAGCATTGCCGGCCTCTATAAGTATCATTTCGATAGTGTTGATTCGACGGCATGGCTCTACGGAAACAGAGGCGGCTTTGCCTACCAGTTCAACACCCGTACAGGTCATCTGGAACAAACGAAGGTGCCCGCAGGCATGAAAATGAAATCCCGCGCCGTTGCCTTCAATAACTACAGCGAGTGGGTACGCTTCTCGAAGTACGCTCGTCAGAACCTATGAAAGTATACCTTGCCACACCAGTTGACTTGAAGAGGGAGTTCCTCGATGGCAGAATTATTCCAGAAGGAATCTATGCGCTGGAATCGTTCTACCACATGCAAGACTGGTTCCTGCCTTTCATTCCCCGCTTCAAGTCATTTCTTCTCGACTCGGGCGCGTTCACATTCATGCAAAACGCCAAGAAGCACGGCAACGTCGACTGGCTATCGTATGCCGACCAGTATGCCGACTTCATCAAGGAGCATGGTTGCCGTCTTTACTTTGAGCTTGATGTTGATGTAGTCACGGGATTGAACTACGTGGAGAAGTTGCGAGACCGCATCGAAGCCCGCGTAGGCTGGCAATCCATTCCCGTATGGCATGTGTCACGCGGAAAGGACTACTTCGTGCAGATGTGCAAGGATTATAAGTACGTTGCCTTTGGAGGCATCATAACGGATGGTCTGAGTACCAGAAACCTCGAAAAGTATTTCCCGTGGTTCATCAATACGGCACATAGGAATGGCGCGAAGATACATGGGCTCGGATATACCAATCTCACGGGGTTGCCGAAGTACCATTTCGACAGCGTGGACTCGACAACATGGCGAATGGGAAACAGGTTCGGACAGGTTATGGAATACAAGAACGGTAGAATCATCAAGCACAACTCCGTGAGCGGCGGCAACAAATTCCGGCGCATCAAGGATATTTCGGCCATCGCGTTGCATAATTTCAACGAATGGATAAAGTACCAACGATATGCAGACAATAATCTTTAATATGTTTAACCTTTAATAAAGACGAAAGTATGAAAGTATTAGTAATTTGCTCTGGAGGCCTTGACAGTGTATCAATGGCACTCCGCTATGTAGAAGAAGAAACCACGTTAATGACGTTCTATTACGGTCAGAAGGCGAAGAAGGAGAGTGAGGTTGTGAAGCGACTGGCTGACAAGTATCACCTCGGTTTCGAACAGATGGATATTTCGTCGCTGAAGTCCATCTTCGGCAAGGAAAACCAGCTGACCAATGATAGCGCAACCGTCGAGGACGGCTACAAGAAGAGCGTCGTCGTTCCTCTGCGTAACGCCATGTTCTTGCAGGTGGCAATGATATACGCCTATTCCAATGGTTTCGACAAGATTGTGCTGGGAAGCCACCTCGACGACTGCGTGCTCGTTGATGGCGAGTATGCCTTCCCCGACTGTTCGCCCGCTTTCTTCAAGGCATTTGAGATGGCAATGGATATGGGGACATTCCGAGGCGAGAAGCATGTCAAGATTGAGACGGCATCGCTGCTGGGGTTGCATAAGAAAGACCTCATCCAGTTCGCCAATGCCAAAGACCCTGACATCCTGAAGGAAACATGGTCGTGCTACAAGAACGGCGAACACCAGTGCGGTGTCTGCGATTCGTGCCGCAACCGCAAAGCTGCATTCAAGGAAGCTGGCGTTGTCGACAAGACGGAGTACGAAGAGTAATATCCGATATGAGTAACCCGAAAAAAGAACACGGCACAAATCGGCATTTCGGCGCACCAAACACCGATGCCAAAAAGGGCTTCAAGGAGTTCAATGCACAGATGCGACGTATCGGTGTAAAGCCTGCATTGTCTTATCTCAACAACCAAAACGGAGGTCACGTCGTATGGGAAACAGGGCATCAGCACGAAGATAAAGGGAAGAATAGCAATGAATACAAGCTCGCCAAGGCTCTCGCCGACGAGGGTTATTGGGTTCATCTGCTTCCAGAAAAAGACGTGCCTGGAGCTGTGACCTTGCGTCTAAGCCTGAAAGGAGATAAGACTTATGTCGATGGAAGCGTGAAAGGATTGACGGGTAAGACGCTCTACGAACAATGGTCGCCAACATCGGCAAACGAGAAGTACGGTATTCTTACTGGGTTGGAGCACGCAAGCGATAAAGGCTGCAAAGTACTGGCTCTGTACGACCCGACGAATATCCTTCATCAAAAGCATATAGAAACAGGAATGAAGAAGTATGCTGAAGGGTTGGGGAAGAAAAGCGGTTATATCAAACTTGATGGTGTAGTCACATACAACGCTCGCGGGGAATTCCATTCTTGGTATTGGGAAGACGTTGTTAAAAAGAAGTAGCAGATGTACCCCACTACCACCATTGCCCCCTTCTGACCCGGACTCTGGTACATATAGCTCTCCGAGTAGGCAACAGCTTTCCAGACCATTTTCTGGTGCAAAATTAAGAATAAGAATCCAATAAACCAAATAAATTTGAAAAGATTATGATTTACAGCGTTTCAAAAAGAATGGAGATTGCCATCGCTCATAGCCTGGAACTCTCCTATGAAAGCAAGTGTAAGAACTTTCACGGCCATAACCTTATCGTCACGGTGTTCTGCGCTGCCAGAGAACTTAACGACGACGGTATGGTATGCGATTTCAAGCATATCAAGAATGCCATTCACGGTAAGCTCGATCACAGTTATCTGAACGACTTCCTGCCGTTCAATCCGACGGCTGAAAACCTTGCTGCATGGATAATGGGCGAGATACCGGCCTGCTACAAAGTCACCGTTCAAGAATCGGAGGGCAACATTGCCTGTGCCGTGGACGAACACCTCATTGCTGAACTTAACGTTCCATTATTGTAGGCTATGAAAGAATACAGAGTAAACGAAATCTTCTACTCCTTGCAAGGAGAAGGACGATGGGCCGGACGTGCTGCCGTGTTCGTGCGCTTCAGCGGTTGCAACCTGAAGTGCCCCTTCTGCGACACTGACTTTGCCGACAAAACGCCCATGACGGCGCAGGACATCTTGCAAGCCGTCGAGCCTTGGAAGGAATGTCACTTCATGGTGCTGACGGGCGGCGAGCCGACGTTGCAAGTGGACGAAGAGCTGGTCGATATGCTGCATTGGGCAGGTTTCTACGTTTCGATGGAAACGAACGGAACGAGGGAGGTGCCCAGGAATATTGATTGGGTGACATGCTCTCCGAAAATTGCCTACGTCCCTAACGGTGCGCTCAAACTGAAGCGAGCCAATGAGGTGAAAGTGGTGTATGACGGAAAGATTGGGCATGAGCCTGACGATTTCGGCATCGAGGCCAATGAGTACTACGTCCAGCCTTGCGATTCTGGCTTCATCAGCCTGAATAATCAGGCTATGGCGAAATGCGTGGAGTGGGTCAAGGAGCATCCCAAATGGAAGCTCTCGTTACAGCAACAGAAAATTCTGAAAGTGCGATGAGAAAGGTAATACTTTGGCTGCTTGCTCCCTTCGGCGTAAGGGAAACGCAAATCCCGCTGCCCATTTCATGCGAGACTCCCGAATGGGAAAAGAGAATGTATAACAGTAAAAACCTGAGAAATAACGATGGAACATCAAAAACCTCTCAAAGACCTGGCTTTAGAAAAGCTGATACGCCAAATCCTAATCGAGATTGGCGAGAACCCTGACCGCGAAGGACTGAAAGGAACGCCTGAACGCGTCTGCCGCATGTTCAAGGAAATCTACCGAGGCTACGACCCCTCGAAAGCTCCGAAGATTACGACCTTCCCGAATGGAACGGACGGCATCACGTATGACACGATGGTCATCGACCATGGAGATTTCTATTCTCAGTGTGAGCACCACATGAAGGACTTCTTCGGGAAGTACTGGTTTGCCTACATTCCAGCTCCGACAGGGCGAATTCTCGGAATATCGAAGATAGGGCGCGTGGTCGACTATTGCTCTGCCAAGTTGCAAGTACAGGAACGTCTCGGTCATGACATCGTGAAGATGCTGAAGGGCGCACTCACGAAAGACGGTGCTCCAGAACCGCTCGGCATCGCGCTCGTCATGAAAGGCCGTCACATGTGCAAGGAATCCCGCGGGGCCCGAAAGAAGGGCATCATGACAACGACCATCATAGAAGGTGCTTTCCGTGATGATCCCATCGTCCGCGAGGAATTCATGCATCAGGTAGGAAACGTAACGGAGGTGTAGCGTATGGCCAACCAGCGAGACAGGCGCATTACGCCGAAGGGAATACTCGAGAAGATGGCAGGCAGGAAGATTGACCCAAATCTCCTGCCGGCCATTCACAAGGTACAGATACTGGAGTACCTGCTGACGTGCCCGGCATCGGAGCTGAACGATTACCAGACCGCCGACTGCCCTAACTTCATCTACGAATCGGCGAAGCTGCTCATCGATAGCAAATTGCCCGATTTCATCAGCGTTCTCAACCAGTGCCGTGTTATGGCACGGGAGGATGCTTTGAACGCGAAATAACACGAATAAACATAGTATTATGGCAAAGAAAACAACAACGACAAAGAAGGTTTCCGAGAAGAAAGCAACGGCGACGGAAACAAAGCAGAAAGCGTCCCAGAAGTCAGAAACCAAACTGATGGTTGCCGAGGCAATCATCATGTATCAGAATGATACGACCATCAATGAGAACATCGTAAACGGAACTCTTACGGACAAGCAGAAGGACTGCGTCGAAAAACTTGACAAGGCCATGTGCCCATTGTCCGACATGGAGCTGAACCGTCTGGTATCAAAGACGGTCATAGCGAAATACATGGAGCAGGCAGGAGTGACTACGATTGATGGCCTTGTAGGAAAGACCATCGAGAACGTCCCGTTTATGAGCATGTCGAAGCGCACCTTGCACGATATTCTGGAAAAGCGTTACAGCCTCGGATTGGATAAACCCAATTGCATCGTTGTTCATACGGGAATAACGGGAAAGGTGAAAGGCCTTGACGTGGAGATTGAGCTGAGGGAAGAGGGAATCGAGAACACCTTCAAGCATCAACAGGAGATAATTCTTGCAAGAGGACAGAAATTCCTCATCAAGAAAATCGTCATGGGCGACGGTTGGGGCGAGGCCTATCCAATTCTACACCTATACGCGGTTTAAGCGATTTATACGTCTTTTTACGGCGATTTACGCCTTTATATGAATTTGTATGTTAAATAGGAAATTTTTAGGAATATATGCCTATAAGTAAAGACCCTGAAAAAAGGAAGAGACAGATTGAAAACCTGAAAAAGGGAATGGCGAAGAAAGGGCAGGTTCTGAACCCTAAAGGTCGTCCCCGTGCCACCATCCGCTCGATGATTGACAAATTCGAGAAACAGGGGATGATTGTGCCAACGGCGCAGGAGATAAGCAAAATTTATGTCTACATCGCTTCACAGACCGAAGAGGAACTGGTAAAGACGATGAAGGATAAGGAACTACCCATGATGACACGTATCATCGCACGAGGTGTCTTGCAAAAGAAAGGTCTTGATGTGGTGGAGCGCATCATGGATAGAGCATACGGGAAGGAGCAGCGCATTGACATCACCACCAACGGCAAGGACTTGAAGCCCGAACCGCTGACGATACGCTTTGTCGCCAACCGCGAGGAACTGGAGAAAATCCGAAACGAGGTTCCAGACATTCCTGCTGATGCAGGCAAGGAGGGCTAAGTGCCGCAAGGTCTCGTAACCCGCAATTTCATAATGCTGGACTCTTCGTTCAGCAAAGGCTACACTACGGCTTCATTGCAAGGAAGCAGCCGTAGCTCAAAGACCTATTCCATCGTTCAATGGTTGATACGTCGCTGCTATGACGAGCCAGGAATGGAGGTGAGCATTGTGCGTAAGACAATGCCCGCCCTGAAACGCTCCGTCTATCGTGACTTCAAGGACATAATGATAGAATGGGGACTGTGGAATGACCGCGCCATGAACAAGTCCGAATTTGTCTACACTTTCGGCAACGGTTCATGGGTGGAGTTCTTCAGTTGCGAGGATGAGCAGAAACTTCGCGGTTCTAAGCGTAAGATACTCTTCGTGAACGAGGCCAACGAGATTTCCTTCATCGAATGGCAGCAGTTGCAAATGCGTACCACAGAGTTCTCCATCATTGACTATAACCCTTCATTCTCCGAAGAACACTGGATAAACCAAGTCAATAGCGAGAGAAAGACGTGCTTCTGGATTTCGACATATAAGGACAACCTTTTCCTCGAGCAGAAGGTCATCGATGAAATAGAATCACTCCAATGGAAGAATAAATCGTTATGGCAGGTGTATGGACTCGGCCAGCGTGCCATCGTCGAGGGCCTGATATTCCCGAACGTCGAGATTGTTGACAACATTCCGAGGCAGGCAGAACGACGCCGTTTCGCTGGTATCGACTTCGGTTACGCATCCGATCCTACGGCCATCATTGAAGTGGCGTTCTATCGGGGTACGATTTACCTCAATGAGCTGTGTTACCAGACGCACATGCTGACTTCGGATATTATACGGGAATTGAAAAGCATCGAATGGCAACCCGAAATCATCAGCGAGAGTGCCGACCCTCGCATGGTGGACGAGATATATAACGCAGGTATCGACATCAAGGCGGTGCATAAATATCAAGGCTCCATCAACGCCGGACTGATGAAGATGAAGGAGTATCGTATTTGCATCACGCGCCATTCTTCCAACTTGATAAAGGAATTCCATAATTACACTTACCGTCAGGACAAGGAAGGCAAGTGGCTGAACGAACCGATTGATGCCTTCAACCACGGAATAGACGCGGTCAGATACGTCGTTCTTGAAAAGATACTCGGAGGCTATGGCTCTGGAATGTCGGCCAGCGAAATTCTCGGAATTGTGGGATGAACGGGCAACCAAAGATTAAATCCTTCCGAAATAGCATAAAGAAGGCAAATATTTAATCGAATGTTGCAACTATTTGAAGGACAATAGTTAAATTTGCGACATTAAATTAAATGTTTAACAAACAATAGGAGATACAACAATGAAAAAGAGTTTTAAGATTTATCAGTTGCCCGTTCAGCATGACGCAAAATTCATGGGTTATGATTTCGCAAAGGAGAACAATTTAGTTCTGAGTCTTGACAATTACAACTTTATTTGGGAGGGCGAGTTCGAAGTACTAAGCGACAAGGTAGTCTATAGCTATCTCGACTACATCTACATGAAGTTCCAGGGCGCGAAGCCAGAAGGTTACACTGGCCATTCTCTTTCGACCAGCGATGTTGTGGAACTCGACGGAAAGTTTTACTACTGTGATTCATTCGGATGGAAGCAGCTCAATTGGAGCACTCCCGCCGAAGGTCAGAAGCATGAGGTGACTTGCGACGCAGAGAACGTTCACTTCGCACAGAACGGAGAATTGCTTTACGGTAACGGAAGCATCGGTTCGTGGGAGAAGGAAGTCATCGGTGGTCATGACCGCTCTGGTAACAAGCTCATTCCATTCATGTACTGGATAGAGATAACGTCTATGCCGCATCCGCGAGGCAAGCGGGGATTCTATTCACGCAAGGAGGTCAAGGAATGGCTGAATGGCAAGAAGGTGGTAGCAACCTTCAACCAGTAAGGAGGGCGTGACTATGGCACAGGAGAAGCCGCTTATCAGAGTAACCGTCTGGGATGCCGACAACTATCCCAAGGTCGCAGCACAGAAGGATTTCCGCACGTTCAAGGCAGCAGAGAACTTCGCCCGGAAATGGGGGATGAAAGAGGGCGGGAACTATGACCCCGAACTGAGCTGGAACAAGGCAGCAGGCAGATTACTGAAGTAAACATTTCAATTATTCTCTCATTTGGGCATCCCGACTAACGGATGCCTTTTATTTTGTCCTTTCCCTGCCACTTTTCGACTTGTTTACTCACTTATAACGGAAACGAGACAAAACACGCCTAAAAGCCTTAATTTTGCGGAAAAATCGTAGATTTATGCGTACAATACAGCAAATATTATCCGAAAAGGAAACAGGCCGCGTTCACACTCTGCTGACTGCCCGTAAAATGCCCTTCAAGACCTCTTTGGAGGAAATAGAGGCTCAGTATGACCCAAAGTTGCACAAAATCTTTGATGAACGTTATCGTCCGAAGAAAACCATCCAAGTTCCATCGGGCAAGAAAGACCCGATTACTGGAAAGGACATCTACAAGGCAAAGAGGGTTGAGCGAGTCCGCATAGCCATCCCGATACAGAAAAGCCTCGTGGAGCGAGCCGTCGGCTTTCTTCTGGGGAAGCCTGCTGAGTATAAGATGACGCAGAACGGCGTTGCCATTAAGAAAGCCAACGACAACCAGCAAAGACTCTTCGGTGCCGTCCAGAAAGTGTACCATCAGAATAAGATGAAATACTTCGACAAGAAGCTGGCCCGCATGGTTTTCCGTCAGCGTGAAGCTGCCGAGTTGTGGTATATGGAAACGAATCAAGACGGAACCATCAACCTCGACGGAAAGATGCGCGTGAAGCTGCTGGCACCAGTTCTGGGCGACAAGCTCTATCCGCATTGGAATGACCATGACGATATGGACGGCTTCGCCCGTGAGTACAAGGTGTATGATGAAGAAGGAACGGCCATCAACCACTTCGATGTATATACAAATACTTTCGTCTATCAGTTTGTGAACGACGGAAAGGACTGGAAGTTGCAAGGTACTCCGAAGCAGCATGGCTTCACGAAGATTCCAATTGTCTACTATCGTCGTGAGCAGGCGAAATGGGAGGACGTACAGCCTGAGATTGAGCGTGCTGAGGACTTGGTTTCGAATTGGGGTGACACGAACGATTACTTTGGTACTCCGAAGTATTTCGTCAAAGGCAAGCTGACAGGCTTTGCCGAGAAGGGAGAGCAAGGTAGCGTGTTCCAAGGAGAGAAAGACACCGACATGCGAACACTCTCATGGGATCAGGCACCAGCCAGCGTCACCAGTGAGCTTGCCAACTTGTTCTCTATGATATATAGCTATGCGCACTCGGCAGACATCAGCTTCGAGCGCATGAAGGAAATAGGCAACAATACCAGCGGCGCTGCCATTCGTCTCATGTTCACCGACCCGCACATGGATGCGCAGACTGAGACGGAATTGTTCGGCGAAATGTTCACCCGTCGAAGCAACATCGTTGCCAACGGCATCTGTAACACTGGTATCATCGAGAGCCGCATTCCTATGTCAGTAGCCGAGAGTACGGAATTTGAACCAGTCTTTAAGCCTTACATGCCGAAGAATGAGGTCGAGGAAATGGAGCTTATCAACAAGTCCGTAGGAGGCAAGCAGACGACTTCTCGCCGCCGTGCCATTGAGCTGAATCCCCTGAATGATGACCCCGATGAAGTAGAAGAGGAAATCAAGAAGGAAGAGCAGGAAGCACTCGAACAGGCGCAGGCTATGATGGGGGAGGGCGGTTCATCCAACGATGTGTAAAAACTTAATATTTTGCATAATCTGTAGTTTTTGAAGGCATCCGTCGGGCATAACCCCAAAGTGAAGCCCGCGGATGCCTCTTTTTAAGGAAGTAGTTTAGAAAGAATATCGAAGGGAAGCAACATGGGAAAAGGTCCTGGTTCTACAAAAAACATTAAGAGCCTAACAACTGGCTTAAAACTGAAGGATGGTCACTATTTTAGAACAACTGATGTGATAGGAGAGTATCATTCGCCATCCATAAAGGATGGTAACGGAAAGTATATAAGTGATGATTTCTTCTATAAAAACGCAAAGGATTCTAATGTAGATGTTTCACTTCTTAGGCCAACGCAGTTTTATGTAGAGAAGGAAAAAATTGAGTTAATGCTTCGCAACACATCCATTATATCTAATGGTAATGCGCCAATAGAGGTGATAAAAAAAGGAAATGACTATTTCGTATGGGAAGGCCATCATAGAGTTTTTACGGCAAAGCTATTAAAGATAAAGAGAGTAAAAGTTAAACTCCTTGAAGTATAGTTATGACGAATGAGCAGAAACGTAAGCAGATAACCGCAATGTTCGGGGCATATTCAAAACGCCTCGAAAAGCTGTACGATGATTTCGTATACCAGTTGTCAAGGCTTGCCATAAAGACGCACGTTTCTGTGAAGGACATGCTCTCGGAGAATCCGCTGTTCCATTTCGACGACTATCCAGAACTGCGCCAGGAGTACAACAGAATATTCTCTGATTATGTTCAAAAGGAGATGCTTGCGTATCGCGCAGGCATTACCGACGGCGTTGCTTTGGCATATACGCATGATGCGGCGGCAATAGGAGCGTTTTCCGTCCTATCCGATAAAGCAATAACCCATGCCCGTGAAACGGCGGCAAAGACCTTTATACGCACTCGCTTGCAAACGAAGGAGGGGCTGTCATTGTCACACCTCGTCTGGAATTACGCACAGCAGGCCAAGTCGGAGTTTGAGGTGGCCATTTCCAACGTCATTGCCGACGGACTGAAGAAAGGCACATCGGCAGCGGATTTGGGACGCATGGTGCGTCAGTATCTCAACAATCCCGATATGATGTATCGCCGCTATCATCGTACCGTCGTTGACGCACAGGGCAACAAGAAGGATATTGTACGCTGGCGCAGGCGCATCATTGACGAGCAGGGTAGGGTACGCTTCGTGGAGGAACCGCTGGAGAAGGTCGGAATGGGTCACTACCGTTCTGCCCGCAAGAACTCGGAGCGACTGATGCGGACGGAGATCAACTCGGCATATCATCATGCGAACTATGAGCGTTGGCAGAAGGAGCCTTTTGTCATCGGCATCGTTATTGACTTGTCGCCGCAGCACCCCGTGTATGACATGTGCGACGAACTGGCTGGACGCTACCCGAAGGATTTCCTTTTCGCAGGCTGGCATCCGCAGTGTCTTTGCATGTCGAACCCCATCACCATTCAGGGCGAAGAAAAAGAAGAATTCTACCGCCGCCTGGCAGCAGGCGAGGATATGTCGGGCTATGTGTCGCCCAATGCCGTGAAGGATATTCCAGACTCGGCAAAAGCATGGATAAATGCGAACCGCGACAAATTCATCCGCGCCGGAGAGCGAGGCAAGCTGGGCTATGTATGGCGCGACAACATGAAATACGTGGGCAGGCAGTTCTCGAAGGACGAACTCGCCAAGATGGGCTTTGAACAGCCGAAGGTGAAACATGTCAAGACCGCAGAAGAAAAAGCCGCCATCCGCAAGCGTTGGTACGAACACCAGCTGACCCGCGCCGAGATAGAGCTGAAAAACTCGGGAGTCAGCCGAGGGCCGGTCATTACCACACGTCTTGATGAACTGAAGAAAGCCGTCGAGACCGGCGACTACGATAAGATGCGAGCTGCCTTGCAAAACCTTCGCAGAGGTATCATCACGCAGTCCGAGGCAGACTTCCGACACGCGCACCGTGACAGTGTTGCCATACGTGAGGCATGGGAGGCAAGAAAAGCCCAGAACGCCCTTACCATAAAGACCGGCATGAACGTTCTTTCTGTGGCCAAACATCTGAACTATGCCGAGACGCAAAGCGGTATTGCGGCATTGCAAAGTGCCCTGAACAGCTATCAGCTTGCGGACGTTGCGAAGCTGACAAAGAAGCTGGCCATAAACATTTCCTCTGTTAATCAGGTAGCTGCCGAATACGGGAAGTATATACCCGATATGAAACTGCACCTGAAAGGTCTGACAACGGGCGACCTAAAGCCTGTCTATGATAGCATAAAGCAAAAGATTTCGTTGCTGAAAGGCAAGTTCGGTGATAACTATTTAGAGATTTCAAAGAAGTATTACTGGGAAGCAAACGATTTCCTTGGTGGTAATATTCATGGTGTTCAGCAGAAATATCCCAAAACGTGGAAAATCTCACAGCAGGCGTATTTCAAACTTGCTGAGGATGCCAAGTTGGCGCATGAATGGCAGGGTGTTGAGACTGCGTTAAGCGAACTGAAAGCGTTTAATACTAAAAGCCCAATAATACAAGGTTATATCACAGACCTTGATATATTAACGGCATCGAAGAATGACCTCGCGAAAGCCCAGGAAATTGCGTCTAAGGCCGAAGCAAAGAAGCGTGCGCTATTGCGCGAGAAGCAGTTGCGCAAAAAGGGTGCTATCAGCAATGGTGATGAAGTCGTTTTGAACCATATTCCAGAGAAAGAAGCCCTGAAACTCATAGATGACTTTGAAAATGATTACAGCGACCGCATGGATAGCCTACTTCGCGGTATTACGGAAAAGACATGGAAAAAGCTTACACCCGAAGAGAGGATTGTTGTAACGAAATACACGGAATCATATAACTATCTAAACAAACCGCTTCGTGAGATTTATTACTCCGATTATCGCACATGGGCAGAGTTTCAAAACGATATGCCCATTCTTACGAAAGCTTTAGATAAGATGGAGATGCCGCAAAACGTTGTGGTCAGAAGAGGTGTTGATGACTTCAATATCAAAACACTTGGTAAGGCACTCTCAAAGGTTCAAGTTGGCGATGAATTTGTTGACGGGGCTTTCCTGTCTACTGCCGTTCGGGTAGATAAAGGATTTTTCGAATCACTTGACCTTGTAATAGTCGTCCCTAAAGGTGCGAAAGGAATCTATGCCGAACCGTTCTCGCACTTCACGGACAGTCAGTGTTATAGCTATGCTGGTAAATTGTGGAATGGACTTGCCAAAGAGAGTATGAGAAATGAAAGAGAATGGATAGGGCAAAGAGGCTCCAAATTCCGTGTCTTAAAGAAGCAGGGCAATAGAATCTATCTCCAGCTTATCGGACAAATGTATAATCAGACAACGGATTATCGTAAATATTTCCACCCATGAAAAAAGAGTGAGACGGTTCTCACTCTTTAGTAGTTTGCATTGAAAAACTTCTTGAATCCTTCTGGGTTGCCATCGTATGACCATTTCTGCCATATATGGAAGAGATAGGCCTTCAGCGCAAGCGGAATGGTGTCGTCTGCCCTGAAATCGTTTAACCCGGCATTTGCGTACTCATAGGCGCACTCTTCCAAGACTTCGCTCTTATTCAACACATCGTTGACGAAAGCGAGCTCATACGACCATAATACTGCCTTGTTCGGTTCCTTACTTTCGTAAGGATTCTCGTTGCCGCCTTTATAATACCAACAGAGTGCGGTCAATTCTTCGCGGCTCATTTCACTTAGTCTTCCCTTTTTCATATTACATACGTTTTATAAAATTCATCAACCATTTCGCGCATCTCAGTCGGCAGATACTTCTCTGCCTCTGCCCATAGTTCTTCTGGAACTCCATACAGTGCCTCTGCCATCGCGCCGACTATTGCGCCGAGCGTATCGCTATCACCGCCCCATCTCATTGCTTCGCGTATCGCATCCTCGAAGCTGTTGCTGTTCTGAATGATGAGAAGGGCAACGGGAACGGTGCCTTGACAGGTTTCATCGAAAACACCAGCTTTATATTGAACCGACGGGTCATAATACGTGTACTCCATTTGCTTGGCAAAATACTTTTCTCCCGTTGCTCGCAAGCCTGCTATGGTGTGAGCCGTTGCTATTGCGCCCTTGATGCCTTCTGGATGGTTGTGCGTGACATTTGCCGTTGCTATGGCATGGCTGATAATATCGCCGATATTATCAAAAGCCCATGCTACGGGACTGACGCGCATCGCGGCACCATTGCCAAAGCTGTAGTATGGCTGTGGATCGGGGCTGTTTATCCATCTTGCGAAAGAGCCGCCGTAGCTGCCCATCGGATTGGGATAGCGTCGGCACCATTTCAAGAGATAGTGTCTGTAATCATCGCTCCGGGAAAGCAGGGCTTCCATAATGGCCACCGTGCAAATGGTATCATCCGTGAAGCTGTTCTGGTTCGTGAAGAGCTGGAAATTTCTTGTCCTTAAATTGTTAAACTCAAAGCGCGACCCTACAATGTCGCCGATAATTGTACCTCTCATTGTTGTATCTCCTTATAGATTTGTGTATTATAGTGCAAATATACGGAAAATATCTCTAAAAACCAAAATCGCACCTTATTATTATACTTTTTTTGCCCGAAATCTGTTAATCTCTGTTAGAATCGTTGCGAATTCCGCAGAAAGTGCTTATATTTGCAACTCATTGTTGTATCACTTAGCCTGTGAAGGTGTCAGTGGTATTGTTAAACTTTGGGAGGCAGCGCGGTTGCGTCACCTCCCTTTTTCAGTTTCATAGTTCTTCGAGGAAACGGGCCAGCTGTTCGTCATTCATGCCCCATTGTGCCTCGTCGCAATAATACATAATCTTTGCGTCTATGCCCGCCTCATAGCGGCATCCGTCCTCCACCTTGTCCCGAATGGCATTCCAGAGCCGCCGCTCCGCGATGGTCACGGTCATTGCCATGTCGTTAGGGCAGATGGTAATTTCACGTGTCTTGTAATGTTCTCCGTTGTATGTAATCATTGTCGTTACGTTTTGTTAGTGAATAATCTAAAACCTCTACTACATATATCCCTGTCGCAGACCTTGTTGTTATAGCACTTCTGGCATGGGTCTGTGATGTTCCAGTTTTGTTCCGCTTTCATAGCCTGCCGTTTTCATGATACGAATAGTAATTACCATCAATCATTATCAGATGGTCGGCGAAATGCAAGCGGAGGGCATCGCATGCTTTCCTCAGACTGAGCGTGATATTATCATCTTCCCTGCTCGGGCTGAGACTTCCAGACGGATGGTTGTGGGCAACATAGACAACCGTCGCATTATTCATGATTGCTTCCTTCACAACCAGCCTGACATCGACGGCTACTTCGGTAATGCCACCAGTGAACATTTGCCTTGCCTTAATCAGTCCGAAATGTTGATTACAGAACACTGCCCAGAACTCTTCGACATCAAGTCCCATCATCTGCGGTAGCAGATAATTATAAACGCGCACCGCACAGTTCAGAATCGGCTTTATGCCTGTGGCCTCTTCGGTCATTCTGCTTCCGAGTTCGAGGGAGGCAAGGATCTTGCCTGCCTTTGCCTCGCCGATGCCCGGAATGGAAGATAGTTCTTTCTTGTTGCACGACTTCAGACTACGCAAGCTGTTGTCGTGAGAGGAAAGCAGCCTTCTCGCTACGTCTACGGCGCTATTACCAGCGGAACCGCTACCGATGATTATCGACAGCAGCTCCGCATTCGTAAGTCCGTCAAGGCCGAGGTTATCCATCTTTGATGATGGCCTGTCCTCTGCTGCCCAGCAGTTTATGGGGAGAAAATCTTTCATACTACATTTCGCTGAGTCTCATCTTATGTACCTTCACCTCGGTATAGGTGATTTCACCCTTGTAGCCGCGCTGGCCGAGTTCGTGCATCAGCTCCCTGGCCGTGAACTTCTCCAGTGGGTTGACCGAAGAAGCCTTGTTAGGGTTGTGCCGCCGCCGACAGTCCTGACATTCCCTCATGTGCCCGTCGATTGACAGACGGTGCTTCGGAAAATGACTGAGCGGCAGCTCGCGGCCACAGCTCGCGCACACCTTTGTCCGCTGCTCTTCCTTGTTCTCTACCTGTGGCATCGGTGCCACGATTCTTGCTCTCATTGTTGCTTGTGCTTGTTCCATTGTTGTATCATTATATTGTTAAACAAAAGGGAGCGGTTGCCCACTCCCCGATTCCTTATGCTGCCTTCAAGTATTTCTTGATGTCGTAGATAACATAACTCAGAGACTTGGCGTGTCCGAAGTGCTCCAGCTCAATGCCTACGCTTCGCACGAGGTCGCGCTGCTTCTGCGTCAACATCGTGCTTGCCGCATGTCCTGTTATATCGTAGCTCATGCCACCGTACTTCATGACGATAGCCCAGAGCTGTTCGCGCTGCTTGCTGTCGTGCGCTTTCTCCTTTGCTTCGAGCCTCGCTTTCTTCACGCGGCTTTCGTTCATTCTCATCCATGCCTTGCAAAAGGCTTCCTTGTCGAGGTCAGAGTTGTTATAGACCTCATTGATTGCCCAGTACTCTTCGGCTGAAACCGTCATCCGTACTCTTTCTTCGAATTCATTCTGTGTCATTGTTGTATCTCCTTAGCTTATGAATGTGATGTTTGTTGTTGCAAATTTAATAAAAAATTCTCTATAACACTAATAACGACAGATAAAAACTAATGATTTTAATTTTTATTATTAGAATCAACAAACATTTTAATCTATATTTAGATACATATATTCCTAAATGTATATATAAAGTTGCGGAATTATTCGTACCTTTGCCCGGAGAAACCAAAACTATACGTAAATGAGTGAAAAGAAGGAAGTTTCAAAATCAGCAGCGGTCATAACAAAGACCATGTACGCCGCCATGCGCATACTGAAGGAAAACGACGGCTCAATGCCATATACTGAACTGAGGGATAAGGTTGCCAGCGAAGTGACGTTCACGGAATGGGAGGCTTCGGCACCATCCGAAAAGACCACGAAACCCCGGTGGGAAATCAATATGCAATTCTATGTCATCGACTACTCCGAGGCAGGCTTCATTCGTAAGGAGTCTGGAACGTGGTATCTCACATCGGAAGGCGAGAAGGCTTTGTCACTGTCACCAGAGCAGGTTTTCGATGCCGCCCGCACGGCTCACCGCATCGGAAAAGGAAAGAACGGTACACTCGAGGACACGGATTCTGACATTGAGGAAATCGAAGAACCGACAAAGGAGATTATTGTCGAAGATGCCGAGAGTCTGGCGATGGACGGCATCAGGAAATTCATTGCCCAGATGAACCCGTATGCCTTTCAGGAGCTTGTTGCGGCATTGCTTCGCGGCATGGGCTTTTATACGCCGTTCATTGCCGATAAAGGCCCCGATGGTGGCATTGATGTTGTCGCGTATGAGAACGCCGCAGGAACGGGCCGACGCATCATCGTCCAAGCAAAGAATATGCCGACCTCTGGAATTGATGTGATGACCGTTCGGAATATTGCGGCATTATTGAAGAAGGAATCCGATACTGGCTGGGTTGTGACCTCTGGAAGGTTCACCAAGGAGTCCAGACGCTTCGCCCGTGAGTGTAAGAATAACATTCGGCTCATAGACGGAGAGGAACTGGTTACGCTATGGGTTGCCGCCTATAACGGACTGCCGCAGGCAGACAAGATGAGACTGCCAATTCATCCAGTCTACTTCCTCGGTCAATGAAAATGAGTGCGCTATCCTCACGGACGGCGCACTCTCGTCAAATAGGTAACACTATTATATAAAAACCAAACGGTTAAGAAACCTCTTCTATCTTGTCAATCTGCCATAGGTGCCAGGTACATTCTTGCAAGTTCACGAATTGATCCCGAGGCGGGAAAATCTGTGCCACCGTCATCTTGTCTGGCATGAACTTGTAGCGTACATCCTTCAGCTGCTGATAGCCCAGAGGGAATTTCGCAGACACACTCAGATGCCACGTCCCTTCTTCCTTGTTGATGAATATGTGCATACCTTTGTATACATACATTCCCGTCCGGTAGATACCGAACTCGTCTTTCAGTTCTTCCTCCACATAAAACTTCTTGAAGAAGTCGGGGATGGGAACGGAATACTTTTTCAATTCAATCTCTGTCATAATCGCTTGTGGTTTAATAATAACTTTTGTAATGTGCTATATCGCTGCCGCTTTTCTTGTCAACGACGCGAAGTTTCAGGTAACGATAGAATGTTCCGTAGGATTCCGTCTCATATTCGCGTGAGTAATTTTCATCCTCGCAGTAACGCTTTTCTTCGATGGCCATTATCAATCCGTCATTCGGCTTTTTGCACTGGGCTATCCATAGGCAGATGGAACGGCATTTCTTGGGGTCATGGGCGTAGTAATTGCGTTCGCCGCTTTCTGTATAGTTCGTTCCACGTTTGCCCACTATGCTCACTGAATAGAGGTCAGTATCGAGCAGCTCGGTATTGGCATACTTACGCAGATAGCGACGCAACAGCTCGAACTCCTTGCATGGCTTCATCATAAACGTTAGTCCTACAGTGATCCGTAGGTAATCAGACGTTCTGCCGAAACAGTCCCTCGTCTCATACCAGAACTTATCGCGGAGTTCGCGGACGTAATAACCTCGCTTGGCATTCAGTTCCACCATTGCTTTGGTGAGTGTACGGGAAACATCGTCCACGGTTCTCAGTGAACAGTCATCTGCCTCGAACACCCTCCCGCCAATTTTGAACACATAACGGGCATTCGTGTGGTTGCCATTGCTTCGCGTCCAGACTTCCATCTTCATGGTTATGCTCGGGCAACGCTCTGACAACCTTTTCTTCATTCCTATCGCAGACGCTATGACGTGCTGCTTTAGCTTTTCCAGTTCCATCATTTCGCGTTTAGGTCTTTGACAATACGGGTATTGAGTGCTGAGAGTGCATCCCAAACCTTGTTCATATCACTTGCGTACTTGGTGCCTGCCAGTCGCATCTTCGCGCTGGAGAGCAACTTTCCAGCTCCATAGATTTCCTTTTGCGCAAATCGCGCTTCTTGGTTGTAATCGATTCTTGCCATAATGTTATTGTTTTTTGAATAATGCCACGGCCTTATGCTTGGCCTGAATATGTTTTGAAATATAGTTACTATTCTTCCTGAGAATCGCAGCTTCCTGCTCATCGCAGAAGTCGTAGATGAAGTCGTCATCCGTGTATCTGACCTGCGTGCCAAACGAGTAGCTTATGCGCATAATTCGGTATTTGCACTTGTCCTTCGGATGACTCGGACTGACGAGGTAACGGGTCGAACCGAAACGAAATTCATGCGTCTGCTCCATAGTCATCATAGTCTCTCATAGCTTGCCAGAATTCTTCCGTACCCCGAAGTTCGCTAATGAACTCACGCATAGAGACGAAGGATTTTGTGGTCTCGGTCTTCAGCCATCCGTCGCCCTCCTTGATATAGTACACGGCGACGTAAGCCGACTGTTCCATTTCACCAGCGAAAGAGGTGGACTTTCGCAGTACCACCTTCAATTCGCCGTCATTCGTCAGAACCTCGCATCCATCTGTGTTGGGGATGAATTTCGGAATCTTGTTTTCCGTTTCCCTGCTTCTCCAGTGCTCCATAATACTATCACTTCTTTAGCTGTTTGTTGAGACCGATATTAGAACCGTCGTACATGCCTTTCATATAGGCCTTGTAGTCAACGTCACGATGTTGTTCCTTGCGTTGCGGGCCATTCTTCACCTTATACTTCTTTGTCGTATAGTCCTTGATGGCTTCCTTGTGGCACACCATCAAACCCGTTTCCTTGCTCGTCGGCTGGTGGGCCTCGAAATTCTCATCCAGACCGATGGCACAACCTTCGAGATAGGAACGGAACCAAAGACGTTTCCTGTCGGCGAAATATAACAGCCGGTCACTTCCTACGGCATCGTCATAACGTTCGCGTGAGAGGCGGCGAAATGCCTTGGTGAGGTAGTTGAACAGCTCCTTGCATATCGCAATATTCTCCACCGTCCCGAAGAGTATCATCTTCGGCTGGCCATTGACGATGAACAGCTCGCAGTAGTTCCATTTGGCGATGGTGGTCATTATCATTCGTCTCCATTTCGTGCCGTACTCACTATCGTAGTTCATCCTCTCACTCTCGCTGATGCTCATTGCCTGGTTGCCGTTCTCGTCTTTGATGTCGGCCATTGACAAGTTATACTCCGTGAGTAATCGGTGAACGGCATTAGCTGCCTGAAACGCTTCACCTTCGCTGTGAACCTTCTCTGCCGACTCCTTCAGTCGGAGAAGCTTGCGAATCTTTTCCAGAATTTTCTCTGGTACTTCCTTCTGTTGTGTCATTGTCTACTGTTTTTTTTGTTGTCGATAATTTCTAACGATTCGTCTACCACTTGATTAAGTTCCTCCTGCGTCATCTCAATACGAATCAGGGTGCTTCCATCCTTACGTTGCTTAATAACGGTTCCTCGCGGCTTCTTTACCGCAACGAACTCCACTTGTACATCACCCATGCTCATACCTCGTCCTCCTTTTCCATTTCAGCGTCGGGGTTGTCGGACTTCCAGACACGGATGCCCTTACGCAGACGACGGCGGTTATACTTCAGCAGATCATCGAGTTCATCTTCCCCCGATACCCAATACTCGCCACATTCCGTTTCGACGGTAATCTCTTCCCACCAGCCATCGTCGGCATAGGCGAGACCATTCGCAGTTTCCTTCACTTCGATTGGATTCATCGGAGAAGTGCCGATGATGGTACAATCAATTCCTGGAACTTCGTCACTCTCCGTCATCTTTACATAATCGGCGAGTTCCTTGTTGTACTTCTCGATTTTGCGCCTGATGCGGGCAAAATCCTTTTTGAAAAACTCTTTTTTGTTCATTGTTATATCTGTTTGATTGTTAAACATCAAGGCAAATTTAATGATAATTCGCGGAAAGATTGCCCGATGAATAGGGCGTTTTAATCAAGTTTATGCCAAAAATACCATATTTTGCCTTTGGTTGCCTAAATAACTCAATTTTATTCCTATCGTCCTATTCTTATCGTTATCGTATCGTCACCTATAACAACCTTGTCGCCGTCCTCGTATGCCTGTGTGAACCTCGACAGCTCAAAGGCAAGGGAATCGGCCTTGTGTTGACAATAGACGGAACTGTGCCGTTCTTTGACAAAGGTTGTCAGCCATCCCGCTGAAACGGCAAACAGGCAAGCTGCCAGGAATACGCAGGCGAATGTTTCCCGAAGGAATCCCCGTTTTAACCTCCTTGCGACAAAGAGAATAACGCTGACCATGCCCATTATCAGGCAGATGACGAAAAGCCCGCAGATGTCCCAGAAAAGCGACTTGGCATAATATTTCAGGGCTTCCAGCCAAGATTTGAAACTTGTGTAAATCATAATCCGTAACGTTCTTTTAACCATCGTTCTACCGTAAACTTAAACTCCATGAGAGAATGACAGACCTTGTAGATATGCCCGAGCCGTTCCACGTTCTTCTGGAACTCTTTCTGGGTCATCTGCTGTTTGCCTTTCGGCGACTTCATTTCAACGAACAACACGGCGCGTTCAGCAATGATGAGCAGGTCGGGAGCTCCGGCAAGAATTCCCTCCTTCCGCATGTTGGCCGCTTCCATAGCATTACGGGAGCCACCATTCGGTATGCTGAGTATCATGTAAGTCGGGTATTGCATACGGAACCACCGAACACACTCCTGTTGTATGCGGCTCTCTATGTGCCGTGGCTTGCGCCGTTCCTTCTGCTTATTCAGCAGTTGCATTATTTCATCGAATTTCATAATATCATTCCCATGTTTTAGGTTCTGCCTCAATATGCTTATAAAACACTCTTACTTTCATGTTCTCATAGATGCCGCCATTTCTGGAAAGCGCGTTCCAGAGCGCACCCTTGCCGATGCCGAGTAATTCCTTGTCCGTCTCGCGAATGAGTCGTGCAACCGTCGGAAACGGCGTTTCCTCGCCAGTCTGCTTATTATGTAGTATGACTATCTTCTTCATTGGTTGACAAGTTGTCTTATCTGTTCATTTGCCTCCCGTATAAGGAGGTCGAGCACGGTCACTATGACTTGCGGATTCTTGATCGGGTAATCCCCGATAAGCGTATGGATGGTTACTCCAGTTGCCATCTTCTCATTCCGTATGCGCTGATAGGAGTCGCGCAGACTTTTCAGATTGCTGATTGTTTCGTCGTTCATCATATTGTACCGAATATAAAACCGTTGTACTACTTCTGTTCAAGTATGACTTTGCGGAGGAATGACGCGATCCATCGGCCATGCCGTCATTCCGTCCGCTCAGTCGTTTCTACGCATGCTCACATCGTCTACTTGGTGGTATTGTCATCATTCGTCTTTTTGGCGTATTCGAAAACATCCCAATACTTCGTCTCTTGTAATGATGTGATAACGTAATCTATCATCGTGCCGTCCATGACGGAATGGATGGACTTCAGGGCACCGTCGATTGTGTTGGCCTGAATGAGATAGCAGACCTTGGTTCGCTTCTCCTTGTCGGACTTCTCGTCGTAGGCGATGAAATCAATACTGGCCTTATACCACTTGTCGGCTGAATCATCATCGGAGAAGAATACTTCCGAGAATGGTGCTATGGCGCACGTCTTGACATCGAACTCACCACTGATGTACGATGACATTTCCTCTATTATGCGTTCCTCTGCCTCGGTGAAGGAAAGCGCATCGATTACATACTGCTCGGTGACACGTTTCTGTGCTCCGTCGTCCATTGTCTTTTCGTAGCGGATGCCGCATACGAAGAATGTTGCTGTTCTGCTTCGCATAGTTATTTGCTTTTACTGATTTTAGTGATTTTATACGTTAGATAATCCTTTGTCTTTGCCATATTCTTTGATATGGCCAGTTGATTGTATGCTCCTTCCAGTCCGAAGAAATCAACAATTCTGACTACAAGCTGCTTCCTTGAAATGCAAACGTTATCTGCGTTCTCCCGCCATTCCAGACCATCATCCTTCATGAAGATGATATACAGTGCCTTCTCGTCGTCCTTCTGGGCAACGCGGAGGTATTTAAGCCCAGACTTCTTGATTTCCGAGGACACCTCACGGTTAAAGGAGATACGCCAGCTCTTATGTGTGTTGATGGAAATGTAGCCATCCTTCAGCCTGCGGTTGCTGAACTCGCTGAGCTCAAAGAACTTGAAGCCGTTGAGTGCCATCTGTTCCTCGGTTACATTGGGACGTGGCGCAACGGGGGGAGGCGCTGGCTTTGCTTTCTCTCGCGTCTTGAATATCGGGCCGTCCCACATTTCCAGAGGTTTTGCCGCCTGTTTCGAGATGCGTTCTCTGGAGATTGCCATATACACACCGCTTTCCGAAGCAGCTACTTTTCTGCTCTCCCATTTCACGGCAAGGTCGAGCCAGTAGTCAGGGCCGAAATTCGTGAGCGTAGAAGGGAACTTGAAGGCGCTGGTGATAACATCATCCGAATCAACCTTCACCAGATATTCCTCAACCGAAGTTGGGTTGTCGGGGAATGGGTACTGGCGGTATAGGCCACAGAAGATCTTGTTTGCACCATGCTCCTTCAAGAACTGCTTGAATAATGCAATATTCGCTGGTTTCATACAGCTCTGACTTTAGAATGGTAAGTCGTCGGATTCGTCGAAAGGAACGGTGCCCGTCTGTATGGTATTGGCCGCATTGTTGTTTGGCATATCGGTGGGTTTCCCGTTGCCCAGAATAGGTTTATTCTTGCTTTCCTCAGGGTGCGCTTTCTTGTACTCCTCGGAAAGAGACTGCTTGACGTAGTGCGTCTCACCATAACGTTCTTCCTGGCTTTTCCACGCCGTCAGATGCAAGTAGGCGGCTTTTGCCCTGCCTGTCGCATCATCCTTGCTGATGAAGATGTCGTTGTCCTCAATGGGAATACAGACGCAACGTTTCGTTGCTGCCCGTCCTTGAATGTCTCTAATAAAGGCGTTGTCGAACTTCAGTAAGTTCAGGTCGATGTTCAGATGTTCCATAACATTGATAGTTTAAAGGGTTATTGTTTCAAGAGTGTTCTCAGTTTGCCGAGATTCGGAACGAGTGCCGTGCATGAAGTGAAATTCATATACGGGAGTGCTTCCGGGAATTGTTCACGCACATTCTTCTCTGTTCTGAGATTCATCAGTGCCAGCGTAACGTCGTACACATACTTTTGTTTGTCCTGTATGAGTTTTTCCCTACTCTTTTCGGACTTCTGTAGTAGCTTAAAATCCTCTGGCTGGAGGATAATGTGTCGTAACTTTGGGAAGAACCTGTCTGGAATCCTAACGCGAATATAATCATAGCAGCTCGCGCCATCAAGTGTGAAATCCAGATAACATTCTTTGGTGTACACCTCGACATATTGTTCCCCTGCGTCTCGCACTGGCTTGGGAATGTATTTCTCATACAGCGAGAGGGCAACGGAGCGACAATGCTCCGTTGCTTCCTTAATCTTCTCGTCGAAAGCTTTCTCTGAAAGTTGGCTGGCCGCTTCCTCGGCCATAGCCTTGTTCACTCTATTGCTCATCGGAATTCTGTAATTTTGTTTTTATATTTTGTTTTTATAACGTCTTTAACAGATTCGATAATCGCAGTGAGGAACAAGCCAGTCAATTCAGGCTCTTTCTTCATCAAAAGTGTCAATGGCATTGCCAGCAAAAGTCTATTGTTCGTATCAAGTTTCAAAATACATGATAATCCCATTACCGCCAAGAGTACTATCTGGGCACCATCCGTTAATCCCAGAAATTCACGTCCGAATTCTTCACCTTCCTCGCCAATCCTCTGTCTCAACTTGGCAAGAAGTTCCTCGTCAAGCACACTTTGCTTTTTGTTTGTTGTTTCCATAATCTGTAGTTTTTAATTGTTAGACTTATTGTTCGAGTGTCTCTCGTTCTTTCGTACAATATCGTTCTTGACATTTCGGAGCCTGCGGGCAATATTGTAATCACGACAACGAGGGCTTGCGCCCTGTATAATCGCGACCGCCTTGTCGATCAAGGTCAGTAGCGTGCTCCAATCTGTCTTTGATACTTCGATTTTCATGTTTTCGGGTCGATATGACGGCATTCATCGGGGCGACCGTGTAATAGTACGCCCCGATGAATGTTCGCCGTTTATGCGAAGATTTCCTGCTCTCTCATAAACTTCATCATCGAGAGGTTCTGGGGGAGTATCAGGCTATTGTCAGCTGTCGCTGGCTTGTAAATGTCCGTTGCGCAGTTGTAGTAGTCCCATGCCGTGACACGTCCCATCTCTGCCTGCTTGACCAGCAGCGATTCGGTGAACTTTGTCAGTTGGGTGTCAGAAAGAGGGTAGACATCGCCATTGCGGCGAATCTTCTTGATGGCCGTGTCCATCTGGACGCGGATGGTCTTCAGCATGCCGATGGTCGTGAAAAGCTGCTCTGCCGTCAGTACGCTGGCTTTCATGCGCTCGATGACCTCATCATCGCTGATGACGATATGCTCCGCATCGGTGAGCCAGCCATTCACGGTCTTCAGTATTCCGTCGAGCGTCGCCTTCGCGGCATCGGAATGGGCGGCGTAGTCGCTGACGAAGCTGCCGCTTCCGAGCATACACTGGTTATGGCAAATCTTCACGTTGCGACCGAAGCCAATCTGAAGGCCTCGCTGAGTGTAAGAAACAGCCATGTTCGTTGTCAGTTCCTCGGTGTCGAAGTTCTTCAGTCGAATGTTCGCGTAGACCCTGCGGAGGGTGTGTGCCTCGACGGCACGCTCACCGTATTTCTTCTCCAGCTCTGGGTTGAGCGAAACGCCCGGAGTCTGCTTGTCGCGGTTATTCGTGGCAAACAGGTCATACACCTCGGCATCATAGCCGTGTTCTGCCGCCATGTCAAGAATCTGCTGAATGAGCGCGAAGTGGTAGATGCCGTGAGGACAACTGCGGTCATCGCCCCTATTCTCCTTAATAGTCCGCTTCAGCTGTTCGAGGGTTAATACTTGCACCTTCTGTTTCTCGAAATCGAAAAACTGGTTTGCGTTCCGAATCTCCGTTGCTACCTCTGCTACGGGAGCAACCTGTGTCTGTGGCGTTGCGCCGAATCCATTGATCTTCATTGTTGTGTCAATTGATTGTTAAACTTATGTGAATTACTGTTGGTTGAGCTGTTGGCTCGTTACCTCTGATTTTACTATGAACTCTTCCCATTCCACGAACAGCGGCAGCTGAGTTTTCAGGAAGAGCCATTTTGCCATTGTTATGGTCACCGTGTCTGCCTATTCGCCAGAATCGTTCATTTCCAGCTTCGACAACGGAACCCAAATCTTGTCCTTCGCCCCCTTGTTGTAGCAACGGAATAGCTGTGCCTTGTCCGTTCGCTTCACCATGTCCTTCTTCGGGAACTGGAAGCGCACCATCGTCGTTGTTATCTCCATACGCATTCCTCCTATCCTAACATACATATAAATAATGAAAAGGCGAAGATGTACACAGAGTAGAAGATTCCTATGATTGCATCCTTCCATTGGCTTGCGTCCCATGTCATGGGATCCAGCGGGTCTTTCTCAAACTGATTTGTTACATTTTTCTTCATTGTTGTATCTCCTTTGCTTTTGTTAAACTTGAAATTCTTGTTGCAAATATATGAAGTTTTTTGCGAAAAACCTAATAATTGCATATTAAAACTAATGTTTTTTAATATTATTTTTGCTTATTATGGTGTAGTTAAAGAGATTTTAAGCCATTTGCAATTATTCACCACTAATAACTATAATCTTAAAAATAATTAAGCCTAATATTTTTTCTCTGGAAAATTTGCATACTCTTAGATTTTTGCTTAATTTTGCACCCGTTGAAAGCGATAAATGGTACTTGTTGCAAAGGAATGAAAGTGAGATGCCGAAAGGCTCAACGATAAGACCTCGGAAGTAGTACCATTGCTTTCGGGGTTTCTTTTATAGATTCCCAGCCATGACTGAGTGGGACTGATAAGGCAGGAAGTTCCTTTGAGGGGTACACGAGCGGTCATTGGTATTAAAGTCGGTACTCGGGGATGCGTCAGACCGACAGCGAGGTTAAAGCCGAACCGCGACGCAAGGTGGATAAGCACCTGAGACGGCGAAGTAGCGACACTTATCTATGCGCTGCCGAAGTTCGGGGGAATACTCGCGATATACTGGGGTTGGAAATCCAAACTTTGAAGCATAATCAAAAGACCATGCTATGCCTTGGATTATTCGGTTATGCTTCGTTGAAAGAAGCCTGTTCAACCTGGGGTTGTTCATTGAAAGATAAACAATGAATTGAGATTATACATAAATAAATTGAGAATATACATAAAAGACGGCGAAACATGTCGAAATTTATTGCATATACAGATGGCTCTTGTGACAACCTTAGTTTAAGGCGACCGGGTGGCGCTGCCTATGTCATCCTTGATGAAAATGGGCAGCTTTTCAAAAAGGCTTCAAAAGGCTTCCTTGGCACGACAAATAACAGAATGGAGCTGCTTGCCATCGTGAGCGTCGTCAATTCTCTGCCCGCAAACTCCGAAGTAACCATATATACCGACTCACAATATTGTATTATGGCCTTGAATTCGAAGAAGCCCAAGAAGAATATCGACCTGATACGGCTGTTCCATGAGATTTGCGATTTCAGAATTACCGTTGCCTTCGAATGGGTAAAAGGACATAATGGGGTATTTTATAATGAAATGTGCGACCAGATGGCAAACTCAGAATACCAGAAAATAGCATGGAATATAAAGGAATAAGTCTCGAAAAAGTCGCCGAAACCTCGGAATTCTCATGTGACGGCTGTTTCTTCATTCACTACGTGAAGAAAACCGTGAATGTCGGCCCGAGAATCCGACATGAGTACGAAGAGGTCAAGACTGGCCAGAGAGGCTGTTCAGCCCCGAATATCGAGCCGTTCCGCAGTTGCAAGCATGAACATGTAATATTCAAGGAAATAACCAAAGTTTAACAATCAAACAATGAATGTATGAGAAACGAAGAAAAACTGAAAGCCTTGAAGGCATTCCTTACCGAGAACAAAATCAAGTTCAGCGAGAACTATCAGCTGAAAAAACCTGCCGTCAGCTTTATTCCAGAGCTGTACCTGAACAAATACCGAATCGTCGTCCATCTTTCTGATGAACACGACCAGGAGTTCTACCTTGCTACTCGCTGCCATTATCACCCCTTCTTCATCCGCGAGAACGAGAAAAAGGAGTTTATCATTGAGAAGATGCAAAATTGCATTATCGACAGAATGAAACAGTTCCAGAAGAAGTGGGACAAGAAAAACAATAAAAGTAGGATATGAAAAAGCCGCAGTTATACATCAAGAACGAGAGAGGCCGTTATGAGCCGTATAGGGAGCCAGAACGACCAAAGCGTGACAATGCCTTCTACAGGCGCATCGGTAACAGATACGAGCCATGGGGTATGGTTTTCAATAGCGTAAAATCATGGCAGGAGGGCGTGTTCGCAGTCACGAGAGTTCGAAGCAGCGTTAGTCCAGATTCATGGACGAGTGCTGAATATTTACAAGAAATATTCAAGCTCTATCGGTGTGGTGATATTGAAAATGTCTCTATCGGCAAGCTCGGAGGCATGGAAAAACTTGCTGCCCATCTTGCTTCACATTGGAATGAAATAGGAGGCGATTCTGTTTTTGAGATGGCAGCAAGTGTTGTTGCTATACTTATGAACTACGAAAATAAAAAGGAGGTAAAACGATGACAGACGATAAACTATCGAAGGCACTATCATTGAAGGATGATATTTTGAGAACTACGAAAGGCATCGAAGAGATAGAACATCTGTTCGAGCAATGGAACGACTTGCACGCTAGTGACGATGCGTATAATTACCATTATGTCGACCGCAAGAAGGAATGGGCGATAATAACGACGATGGCAGGACAATTTGATTCTGTACGTGAGGAAATCATGCGAAACACCATCTACGCACTACGAAGGGAGCAATGCCGCCTACAAAGGAATCTTGACGAGTACAATAAAAAATTCCAGAAGCTATGATAGGAACGCTTGAAGAGTACGAGGCAAGGTATAACGCATCGTCAGCGGAGGAAATCGAAGCCGAATGGTCGAAGTGGGGTAGTGACAGGAACCAGCGTTGCCGAAATAAAAGAAGCTATGACCAGTGGCTCGACTGCGGTTTCAAAGGAGAGCCTGTTTTCGGCGCATGGGGCTGGCTCGATAACGACCAGCTGATAAAGGCGCAGGAAACCATCAGGCTATGGACGAACGGCTGCACCGAGAGTACGGTTGAGTGCGCACAACTGCCCAATGGGAAATGGATTTCTGGTATTCATTGGCAATTGTCTATATCGGGTTGTTCACGCGGTTTGTCGATATGGAGTCATCAGTATGACAGCCGTATAGAAGCATTGCAAAAACCTCTCGTAGACCTTATTGCTTATATAAAGAAGCACGGCTCTGCCAAAGATCGGGAGCACATAGCTGAAGTGACGAAGGTGTTGGGTGAAGTCAGACAACTAAACCTGTTTGATTGATATGAGAATAAACCACAGAAACCGTTGAACTGATGAAACCAACGAAGAATAGAATCATGTGCCCCGACTGCCGCAAGCCGAAGATGCTGTTCGAGACGGAGCGTAAGGCAAACGATTTCATCAAGTGGAATCGTGAGGACATTGAGCATGGTGAGAAATTGAGGGCCTACTATTGCCCCTCATGCTGCGGTTGGCATATCTCCCACCAGAAGCATCGGCGCGGCTACGACTTTAACACCGACAAGCTCATAAACGCCTATCATCGTATTGGAAAACCGCGAAGAAAGATAGATAAGCTTATTCGCCATGAAGAAGTGTCACAGACGGAGCAGAAGCTGATGGTGGTAGCGCAGCGGGTTTACGACGATATTCCAGAAGAACTAAAGGCCACAAGTCAGAAAGGCTACATTAAGAGGTTCCTCGACGATTATCTTAGTAAGAAGAACTTCAGTGAATACGGAGGACGGCTGAGAGCTTTCGTATACAAACTGTTCAAGGACGACATGATTCAACGGTTCAAACGTCAATAGATATGGCAAAGGAGAAAAAGTATTGCGGCACCTGCTGCTGGTTTTATGCTGAGGACACTTACGGTTTCGGTGCATGTCCGTTCCGCTTCGCCGAGGTGTCCGAGTGCGGAAATGAGTGCCCGATTCCGAATAAGTATGTAAGCCGCCAGCAGATGCGGCACAACATGGCAGTATTGATACAGGCCAACCGCTATCGGCGGGATGACGAGGTGCCCCCCATTTACAAGATGCCGAACCCGAAGGAACTCGGCATTGCAATTGATTTCGCGGTAGAGTATATGAGAGTGTTTAGTAATTTGTAAGAACATGAAACCATTCCCAGGAAAGACCGAAATGACGAAAGGCAAGGTGCATCGCCGTGTTCTGAATGATGAGCAGCGCGAATGGCTGTGCAAGTGGTTTCCAGTCACGGAAAACTGCCGACTGGCAAAAGCTATGGGCATCAGTCTCTATAAATTACATGACTTTGCCCGTCAGCTCGGACTGACGAAGAGCGAGGCGGGTCTGAAAGCGATAAAGCGGCGGCGTGACAAAGCGGCGGCAAAGACAAACCACAAGAATGGATGCTATGACCGCAAGCGCGGCCACCCATGCAGCGCGGCCACAATAGCAGGAATCTGCAAGCGTTGGGAGGAAGAACGCACCGGACTGCGAGAAAACAGCCATCTTAAAATGAAGCGGGAGAACCCAGAGAAATACGCGGCATGGATAGAAAAACTTTCAAAGGAAAGAAAGGAGAGTATCAGGAAGGAGAAAATGAGAGTCCTGTATGGCATTGAGCGTAAGACGAAGCTGAAGATGATAGTGATGTGTCCCTTTTCCAGAAGTCAGGTGCACCATAGGAATAACGCTCTGAAACGCGGATACTTCTTCGACACTGACTGCTCGGAGAATTCCCCTAACCGTTACACCATCTTCTATGACGATAGCACTAACCGCAGTGCGAGGTTTGAAAGTAACTTAATCAAAGACGGATTTATATTGAAATATGAACAATGAATACGAAAGCAAAGAAGTCTACGTCGAAGGGCTTCAAGAAAAATTCCGCAAAGGCAGGAAGTCAGTGCCGACGGAAAAACAGCTGTTGCAATCATGCTGCTGATCGCTGGCTCCGTCACCGACGCGCCGATTTGATGGCACATGCCTCGGATGCCGAGAGAGCGGCATATCGCGTACTTTGCGCCTTGGGGTATAAAGTCATACGGCAACACCCCATAAACACAGGCAGGAGGCTTTATTTCGCGGATTTGTACGTTCCTGCACTCCGTGCTGTGGTTGAAATAGACGGCGGCTATCATTTCACGTCCAGCCAGAGGCGGCTCGACACAAACCGAAGCAGGGGACTCTGGAGGCTGGGCTACCATGTCCTGCGGCTATCGAACCATGATGCGAGAGACCCGAACAAAATAAAATCCAAGATAGCGTTCTTGGGCGATTCATAACACTTTATAGGATTGCTTGTAATTTCCAATCAAAGCGTACCGCTTGTGAAAGTCGTGCGCTTTCCCTTACCAAAGGCAAAATCGTGGTATAATGGGCAAAATAAGCATAAAGATTCCCATGAGATTGCAACCAGACGAAATGCTATGCTTATATTTGCACATGAGTTTTTAAGTTAAACCATTTAACAATAGGAGATACAACAATGAACACGGAAAAGACAGCAGCAGAGAAGTTCGGCGAGATTGCCGTCTGGCTGAAGAAGCAGAACAAGGAGTTCACGAAGAACTTCAAGAGTATGAATAGCATCATCAGGGTGTACAAGGTACTTCCTGCGGACTATGACAAGAACAAGAGCCTCCTTGCGCATATCAAGAAGAATGGCACTACATGGTCGAACAACCGGCTTAAGCTGATACTCAACAGCGAGTTTGGCATTCGTTATTTCGCCGATGCTCCCCATCGTTACACATTCCGATTTACTCTGAGAAGATGGGGAAGAGTTGGTTACGAGCACACCGAGGTCAGATGTGTGGTAACAGACCACTGCTCACTCTGGAGGAACAATCTTTATGAAAGTCAGGAGTTCGGTGCGGCAACCATTGAGATAAAAGACCTCGGCGATGCAAGGAGGGCGGCAGACAGGTTGCTTGCTGGAGCCATCCAGAGTCATGGAAATGATTACGAGTCGGTGTACGGCGATATTCTGAGGAAGGCAATGAAAAACAGCAACCCTACCGCCGAGAAGCTGACGGAGCAATACGAAATACCTGTTTAGTACAGGCTCTTAGTGATAATGTTTGTTTCGATGCGCTGCCTGTGAAGGTGGCGCATTTTTCGTGCTCATGCTCGTCGTTCGATATATTGCCCGATAAAGTCATCGGGAAAGGAATGAAACGCCTTCATACGCCCTAAAAACGCCGAAAAACGCACTTGTTTACATGCATCTTCCTAAACTTTTCTATGAGAAACTAATAAATCCTAACTTTGCGGTGGAAATTTTTCATTCACAAAACAAATTTGGAATTATGAACATCAAGGAAAGAGCGCTTAACGCTATCAAGCAAAACTACGCGAAGTTCGGCCTGAAAGCAGAAGAACTCGACAAACTGGCAACACACATCGCTGGCGGTCTCAAAGATGAGTCAACCGACGAAGAGTTGAACACCGCCGTTGAAGCTGCGAAGTTCTATGCCGAAATGATGCAATCAGTCGGTAACCGCAAGGCGACCGAAGTTCAGAACAAGTACAAGGACTATGTGCCCAAGCCGCAGGAGCCTACGCCCACGCCATCGCCTTCGCCCGCACCGTCACCGACCCCAACGGGAATGCTGACGATTGAGCAGGTTCAGGAGATGATCAACAAGGCGAACGAGGCCAACAAGAAGGAGCGCGAGGATGCCATCAAGCAGGCCATCGCACCATTCTTGGAGCGCGAAGAGAAAACCCGTCTGGCTACGATGCTACAGTCCCATGACAAGCTGAAGTCCATTCCAAAACAGTTCCGTGAGAAATATCAGCTTGATAAGGAAGAAAATCTTGAAGCGCTTGCCGCCCAGATTGAGTCCGAATACACGGCCTTAAAACAGGAGCTCGTGTCATCGGGTCAGTTTGTCGAGGCACCCACAAGAACCTCTCCCGAAAGTGATGCAGACGACTTTGTCAAGAAGATGGAAGATTTCGGAAAGCGCAACTCGCTTGACGAGGGAGCGCAGAAGTAGGTAAGAACCTGTCTGTATAAAACAAAAGAACAATACTTATGTCTACAAAGAACGGTATGTTTTTGAAAAAGGGACGCCCCATAAACTTCAAGGAGGCATTATGGTGGGAAGAGCATTGTGTCCGTCGTCAGGGCGGTTACGACCTCGATATTTCCAACCTGCCTGCTGGAACCCGTTGGCTCCCGAAGGGCACCCTGCTTGAGCTCATTACAGCTACTGGCAAGGCAAAGGTCGTGAAGAGCGCCATTGTCTATGCCGATGCCGCTGCCAATGCAACGACTCTCAAGATTGTGGAGAACCCGCTGATTAAGGTCGGTGACACTCTCGCCGGCTCTGCCATTTCCGCTATCAGCACCGATGACGGCGTTATGACGCTGACGGTGGCTGCACTGGCGGCTTCTGTCGACAAGGATGCCGTGGTAACGACCGCTACCAGCGATTCCGTCATTCTCGGCTTCCAGTATGAGACCATCGACCTTCAGGACAACGACTTCCCCCAGGTTGCCGTTACCCTTCAGGCCTTCGAGATTGAAGAGGACAGCCTGCCGCAGCCCATCAACTCAACGATGAAGGGTTGGCTCGGCCCGCTTCATCAGTTCAAGATTCAGTAAAAGTTACGGAGGACTTAGACTATGAATTCTATTCTTAAAGACATTCAGAACCCCAAGGCCTTTCAGGCTTTTGTGGACGAGAACATGAAGGTTTCGACCTTCAAGCCCCTGTGGAAGGAAGAGATTACACAGGTTGACTATGAGGCAGCCAAGCAGTACAAGGCCTCTCTCGCCGAGTACGGCGCAGCTATCGCAGGTTCGGTCATTTCAAAGAATGGCGAGAAGCCCGTGCACACGCTGCCCGACTTCAACGAGCTGTTTGGTTCCATCGGACACTACGGCGACCAGTGGGAGCTGGACAACGACTACCTCGAGCAGATGTACTACTTGGAGGGTCGCTTCCGCAACCGCGTAGCCAACTACACTGAGGCACAGAACCGTGCCGAGTACGACAAGCTCATCAAGTACGCCTTCCGTCCTTTTGAGCGTGCCGTCATCGCCCCTCACAAGCGTCTTGACATGCTCTATTTCGAGGGCCTGTTCAAGGGCACTCAGACTGTGAGCCGCACGAACAACGTCAAGGCAAACGTGTCCTATACGTTCACCCTCGATGTGACGCAGTTCAAGTGCAAGAGCACCAGCGCTTCTTGGGCTACTCCTGCCGACGCAACGCCTATCGATGATATTCAGCGTGTCGTAGACTATGCTGAGTCGAAGGGCCGCAATGTGCTGCGCATCCGTATGTCGAAGAATACCTTCGCCAAGATGTGCAAGACCAACCAGATTAAGAGCGTGTTCAAGCTCGACCTCGGACGTGTGAAGGTGGATGCCTCCGTTCCTCTGCTGAGCGTTGAGAACATCAACACGTACTTCCAGGCCGTTGGTCTGCCTACCATCGTCGTGGAGCCCAACCGTTTCGTGGAGCTGCCTAACGGCACTTCGCTCAACATGACGGCTGACGACCGCGTGGTGTTCCAGTGCGCTCCGAGCGTCGCTGTGATGAAGATTGCCGATCCTCTGGAGCTGGTCGACCCGCTGGAGGGAAAGACCTACTCCCAGCATGACGATAACCTCGTCGGCTACTGGCGCGACAAGACTGGCCGTCACACTGACTATGATATGTGGGCACAGCCTGTCTTTACGGGTATCAACAACTATTTCATCCTCAAAACGGATGAGAAGGATGCCTAAAGTGATACAACCTTGGTAAGATAAGTGCAAGTATGACAAACCGGGAAGCAATAGCAGCAGAGATTCTACCGTACTCGCTCGACGAGAACGGGCTGGAAAAGCTCTTTATCGACAGCGCGGCACACTTTGGAATAGAGGCCGAGGTGGACGGTGAATATTCTGTGGCCATGAAGCAGACCGTGGCACTCGCTGCCATGCACTGCCTTGCGCGGATGAAAGTGCTATCGAGCGAAAAGGTGGACGTGATTCAGAGTGATTACGACACCGGGAAGCTCAACCAAGCCATCGCCGCGATTGCCGCTTCCGCTGGTTTGTCTGCTTCGCTTGTCGGCGCAGAGGATGACAACTACAACCTAACGGCTGTCAACTGCTGGTAGAATAGCGTATGACGTTCGAAGATACCATAGAGATAGAGGCTAACACCGACGGATTCAGTTATGTAATCATCGGGAAAAAGGCCTATCGAATCAGCGACGGTGTAATAACCGATGAACTGGTAGGTATTGACGTGAACGGGCCAATTGTTGACGAGGAACTGAACCCGGTAGATAATTTCACAGAGTTCTTCCCTCTTGCGAAATGCTTCATCTCGTTCAACTCGTCGGCGAAGAAAGTACGCTTGAATGACGGACAGGAGTATATCTACACCTACTACGCCATTCTGCCGCTGAAGCAATCCATCTATCACCTCATACCCAAGGAGGGCAGCAGGGTGCGGATAAGGAAAGCAGACGGCACTATCGACAAGGTGATGGAAGTACGCGGGTTTGTGACATATAAGAAACGCTACCTCAAAATATGGCTGTAAAGGTTGAATTTAAGGTCGAGGGACTGCGGGAATTGCAACAGAGGCTTAACCGCCGCAAGGAAGCACTTAAACGGGTTCTTGACATGAAAATCCTACAGCTGGCCGAGGAAGCGGTCACTCATGCAAAGCGCAACAAGGGTTATCGCGACAGGACGGCGAATCTGAAAAATTCCATTTCCTTCGCCCTCTACTATGACGGAGAACTGGTGACGCAGCAGATAGGCGACATTCCCAACCCAGGGGAAGCTCCGAAAGAGCATCGGGGAGTGGCTGAAAACGTCGAACGGTTCTGTTCCGAATCAGGTGTGGTAAGGCCGAAAGGCTATTCACTGATAGTCGTGGCAGGCATGGAATACGGAGTGCATGTCGAGAACAAAGGATATAACGTTCTCTACCTCACGAAGTATTTCCTACGCGAAGAAATGGAAAAGATACTAAAGGAAACAATCGAGGAAATAAGCAACGGAACCGTATGACGGGAAGCGAAGCAGTAACGGCGGTGGCGCTGTACATCAATTCCAGAAAAGCCGATGTGTTCGGTCAATGTGGAGGGGCTGTCTTCAAGTTCAAGAAGATAGATGGCTATGATGGTGATTATATCGCAGTGAACTGCCTGCCATTCTACTACAAGGATTCCATGAATACGGACGTTCTGAACGTGAATGTTCACGTGAAGGTTATGCCCAGCGGGGAACCGAACCTTAAACGCCTGGAAGCGATTAAAAACGCCGTTATCGGGATGTTTGAGATTGAGGACGGGGTGGAACTCAACGGAGCCTTCTTCGAGAAGAGGACAAGCTCTGATACTCCCGTACTTGACGAGGATAACACGTACTACGTGAATATCAAGCTCGATTGTCACCATTCAAATGTTAAGTATAAAAGGTAATTCATAAAACTGAAAAAGCTATGGCAACAAAAAAAGTAGTAGGTTGGGGCAAATGCTCTACCAAAGAGACCGTAGGAAACAACAATACTTCTTACGATGACATCGTGATCAACTCCACTCAGCTCTCCGTAGAGGAAGGTGAGGAACAGGAGGCACAGATTGAGGGTGGCGAGGCTGAAGCCCGCAAGAAGAACCCCGACAAGTATACGCTTGTCACCAACCGTCGCATTGACGACGAGTCGGAAGTGTCTGACGTTATCGGTTTCACCGATGAGATTGACAGCATCGAGGTCATCCCGCAGGATGTGGGTGCCGTCGGTGTGACTCTCATCAACCCCTCTCGTCACGTGGCCATCAAGTATGACACCACCGATGGTCTCGTAGCTGTGTACACCTACAAGACCCGTGGTGCAACCAACAGCGCAGGCAAGCTGACTGACATCAGCTTCACGAAGAAGACTTCTGGTGGCACGTACTCCGCAGTGAGCACGTCGATTGACGGGTACTCCGGCAAGAACCCGAAGTCCGAGGGCTGGTTCATCAAGAACGGCAGCGTGTACATTCCTTCGAATGACACGGAGGTCGTCACTGGTACTACGTACTACACGCTCTCCTAAACATCAACTATCGCAGCCGCCGATGTGCCATTTGTACGCATCGGCGGCTGTACCGTATCTATGGAGCAGAAGAAAGAGGATATACAGAGATACCTGACGGACGTTATTACAGCCGAGCCGCATGAGTTCCGTGTCGAGGGGCGGCAGTTCTTCATCTATCCCATTACATACGCGAAGTATTTCAAGCAGAAGGAATACTTCGATGCTCTGGGCATCAACATAAAGCTGCTCAGCGTCAATCCTTTTGCCGAGGCCGTCAGACTGGCGGCTAATAAACCGAACCTATGCTGCCGGTTGCTGGCATTGAATGTGACGGCGAACAACAAGGCATCGTATTCCGACAAGAAGAGTCGCCGCAGGGATGAGGAATTTTTCTTGAAGCATCTTTCAAGGGATGCTCTGGCCATGATGCTCGTGTATATTCTCACGAACGACAAGACCGCAATACTGATGAAGCACCTCGGAATCGATGACGAGAATGAGCGCAGGAAAGCCATCAGCGAGATAAAGGCAAAGAACGACAAGGGTAATAACCAGACAGTCGGTGGAAAGAGCGTCTTTGGGCTCATTTTCGGGCAGCTGAAAGAAATGGGGTACTCCCATAACGAAATGCTCTATGAGGTTCCCTGCTCCTTCTTGCAACTCATGCTGGCCGATAAGATGTCGAGCATCTACCTTTCGGACGATGAGGTGGAATCGCTGCCACGCAGATATGGCGGTACTCTGTTCGTCGCCGATGATGCAGGCGACTTCAGCGGACTGGAAGCAGAACTCAGAAAACGAGGCATTGATATAGCATGACAACGAAAGACGATTATACGGAGCTGTTCGGCGTGATGTTCCCGAATGATGACGCATTATTCCTCGCCGAAATGAAGTCCATTCATGACGGCGTGGCTGGAATAGCTGAAATGCTGAAGAAGTAGCCTCTATGGGGTTGTAACAAGCTGGTCGTAGGGAGTTTCGTATGAATAGGAAATATCCTTTATCGTTCCATCTTCACCATCTACCGTGATATTGTTCACGGCAAACATTTTCTTATCCTTTTTATAATAGGTGAATTTTATTGTGACCTCATAGTTATCACCGAACTTTGCAAAGGAATCATAGGAATAAAGTTCCCATTTGTAATATTTATCCAAGTATTGCGCTTCGATAAAGAGCTTAATATCATCAAGCTTGTCGAATCCATCTGACTTGGTGGGGTGGGTTTCGGGTTCGTCAGAAAGATAGTCTTTCATCGCTTCATCAAGACTGATGGGTTCTTTTGATTCCGTCTTTGGCGTATTGTTGCACCCAGAGAACAATGCCAATAAAAGGAGTGAAAATAATGCGATTCTTTTCATATTCTTTTTTGAAGTTTTAGTTGGCGCAAAGATACTGCATTATTCTGAAACAACCAAAAAAAACGCTCAAAATCTACTTGTTTACTCGCACTGTTCCAAACATTGAACTATTAGTTCTAAAACACATAACTTTGCCTGAAAAATAGGTTCTATGGCAGCGCAAGACGAGATTTTAGGAATTGGAGCACATTTTGATATTTCAGATGTGATAAATGCTTTTGAAACCCTTCATGGTCAGTTTAATAAACTGGAGGGAATTTCAAAGAAGACGGCGGCAGAGGTTGAGAAAGCCTATGCCGAAGTCGGCAAATCGTCCAAAGAAGAACTTGCCAATAAAGCCAAGGAGGCAATAGAAGTCTTTTCCAGAGCTTTTGAAGAAGCAAAGTCCAGCGCGGAGAAGAATGTAACCAAAATAGAAGGTTCCATTGAACGCTTGCAAAACAAGCTGGCCAAACTTGCTGTTGAACGAAGCGACACAGTAAAAGACACTAAGACGTATGACAATCTGACCAGGCAGATGAATAGCCTGAACACTCAGATTCATAATCAGCAGGAAGCTCTTTCCAAAGCCCGCGAGAATGCTCGTGCCGCAGGTGAGAATTATTCTATATTCCTTGGCAATGTCGAGAACGCCAATTCGGCACTTGACGTTTATAATGCGCTTACGGTTGCCGCAACGGCAGGCACGGGAGTGAACGCTGCCGCTCATGGTGGTGCTGCTGTAGCCGTAGCTGCTGAATCTGCTGCCCGTGCTAAAAACACCGCAGAGATCAACAGCGAAAAAGATGCACTCGATTCCGAGAAAGGAGTTTTGGGAGAAGTTGAAGGGGCGCTGAAAAAGGTTTCTGAGGCGACCACTCCATTGGGTGTAAGAATCGCTACTCTGGAAGAAAATATCAGCAAGCTAAAAGAGGCAAACGTCGGACTATTGAAGGAGCAGGAAATTGAAAAAGATTCCGAAGCTCTCGACAGGCTCAATAAGCGTTTCCTTGATAACGAGGAAACAATCAAGAACCTCGGTTATCAACTTCAGAACCTCAAAGACATCGCAAGTCAGGGCTTCAATTCTATTGAAGAATACCGAGCAAAGCAAAAGGAGGTTTCTACCAAGCTGAACCCCCAAGATGTCAAGGAATATTGGGAGGGAGTACAAGCTGTTGGAGAAAAAGCCAAGATGTACTTTGAAATGCTGCCCGGCCTGCTCGAAAGAGTCAAAGGGGAGTTGAAGGACATCAACGAAACTCCGATGAACGCACAATTCCTCGGAGAGATTCAAACCACAATAGAAAAGCTATCATCGGTATCGTCACACCATGATTTCCTAACAGGTCAGGACGAGGCGCAACTAAGCCGCATGGCTGAACTGTTCGAGAAGTTATCTGACAGCGAAGAACGGCTGATTAAGCTGAGTGAAGATGACCCTTGGAAGGTGCAAGGCCTTTCCATAACGGAACTTAACGAAAGGCTTGCGGCAAATAAGGAGAAACAAGAGGAACTGAACAAAGAGCTTGAAAAGCTCAATAAGAAAAAAGTTTCCGATACATCGAAAGAGTATGTTGAGTTACAGCAGAAGATAGAATTTGCGAAAAGGGAACAGGAGCTCTTGAATAAGGAACTTCAAGGGAAGCCTGCCATTTCCAGATTCTTCTCCAAACTCAGAATGGATTTGGACGGAGTCGGCAATTCCATTAAAGGTGCTTTTTCTTCACTCAAAGGTGGGTTCGCTTCTGGAAGCTCTGGCACATCAGGAATCTTTGCACTCCTTTCTTCTGGTAAATTCCTTGGCTGGGCTACGGCTATTGGCGCAGGTGTCGGTGCGCTGAAGAAGATGTCTAACGAAGCCGAGAATCTCAACAAGGCCATGAAGCCACTGAAAGCCTATGTTGATGATGATACACTCGGAAAACTTCGGAAATCATTTATTGATACGGCACTTGCTGGAAGCGGCCAAAGTACTGAGGATATGGCCGCAGCAGCATTAAGGTGGGTCAAATATTACGAAGGATTACGTAAAGCTCCCGAAGCGTTGCAAGCTGTTGTGGATTCATCACGTGAGCTTGCAACAATCACAGGCACGAGTGCCGACAAAGCCGCCGAATCGCTTACCAAGCTGGGTGGTCAATTCCATTTGTCGGCATTGGATGCAAAGAACGCCGTTAACGTCATCGTGAACGCGACGAAGAATTCTACCGTCAGTTATGATGAAATGGTATCGGCGTTGGTGTCAAGTGGAGCAAGGGTGAAACTGAATGGTTCTACCTTCAAAGAGTACGCTGCCGCCGTTAGTGCGACTGCCTCGCAATACGGTACTGCAAGCCAAGCTGCCAGCGCATACCAGATGATTCTTCAAAGGCTGAGCACCGAGACCAATTCTAACTTTAATCCTAAAGTCGTCGGTGTCACCAAGGCATTCTTGAATCTCCATGCTGCCATGGAGAAGGGAGAGGATTTGCACAAGAAATTCGGTACGCGCCTTTGGTCACAGGCCCAATATTTCATCGAGAATGCCAAGGAGATTGCCAACTACACGGATAAGCTGGATGGAGCGTCCTCTAAACTGGACGTTCTTAAATCAAAGGAAGAAACGGCGGAATACAATCAGCAACAGCTTAATAATGCTATGGCTGCTTTCGCGCAAGCCGTAAATATAAACTTCACTCCTGCTGTTGCCCGGATCCTGAACGGCTTCACAAATATGGTTGAAAAAGCTGCATCGGCAGGCAGAGCCATTAAGGGCTTTTTCAATGATATGGGCGACCTGTTAGGTATTGGGAACAATGATAATTCCGAAAGACAGGACATTAGGTGGACTGAGAAGAATACAAGGGAGAATTATAGAAAGCTATTGGAGAGGAATGGAAGCACGTTAACTTCCTCCCATCAAATGATTAAGCTCTATGATTCGAATAACTCAACTGGCCTCACAAAAGAAGAAGTCAGGCAGATTATCATTGAGGAAAATCGGAAATACAACTCGAATAACAGAGTACTCGCAAACACTTTTACTACTGGTTCTTCGAGTGATAATAATTCTATCACCGACACCAAAGCAGCCAATCAAGCCAGAAAAGAAGCCAAAGCTCTCGCAGCAGAGAAGCAGAAACTATACGACCTCGACCTGAAGCAGCGTGAGGAACAGGCGAAGAAGGTGCAGGCGGCTGAGAACGCGCTGGCGGCAGCCGAGATTGCCGCCACCCGCAACGCCGCCGAACGGGAGCGCAAGGAGCGCGAGAACCAGCACCGCCTCGCCCTCCAGCAGATAGATGACGAGGAGGAGGAAATGAAGAAACGGCAGGTGGAAGCCATGCGTGCCCGCTGGGAAGCCCAGAAGGAGAACAAGGACAAGGCGTGGGCCGACACCGCGACCGCCAAGGACATTGCCAAGAACGGCTACGCCAACATCATTCTCCCCGAAGAGGACATCAAGCTACTGGAAGCCCGCCGTAAGCAGGTGAACGAGGAATGGAAGCGTGACCAGCACGACACCGCCGAGGCACTGATAAGGGAGTACCAGAGCTACACCGACAAGAAGGAAGCCATCGACGAGAAGTATCGCGAGGCTACCGAAAGCATAAACGCCGAAATAGTAAAGGCACAGGAGCGTGGCGACCAGCAGGCCGTGGATGCCCTGCGCCGATCACTGGCCGAAGCCGCCAAGGAGCGCGCCAGCAGTCAGGCACAGCTCTCGCTGGAGCAGCTGAAGGAAACGCCGGAGTACGTCCGTGCCTTCGAGGACTTGGGCGACACCAGCACGCGGACGATACAGATGCTCATAAGCCAGTTTGAGCAGGCCAAGGAGGCTGCAGCAAGGAGCATGAACCCCGAAGACCTGCGTGAGTACACTCAGACGTTACAACAGCTCTACGACGAGGTTGGAAGACGCGACCCGTTCAGGGCGATGGCCAGCAGCTCGAAGGAGCTGGAAGAGGCACAGGAAAGAACGAGGGTGGCCGCAAGCAGGCTTACAGCCGTTCAGCAGAAACAGCAAATTCCCGTGTCGTTCGAGATTGACAAGGCCACAGGAAAACTTGTGGTTGAATACCTGACGCTGGAGAAAGCAGAAAAGGATTTGGCCGAAGCCGAGGATGACGAGGCAAAGAAGCGTCAGAAACATAAGAAGGCCGTCAAGGAGGCGGGCGACAAGATAGAGGAACTTGCCAGTTCCATTCGTGGCCTTGGCGACGCGATGGGCGGCATGGGCGGCGAGATACTGAATATCATCGGCGACGTGATGAGCGTCACGGTGAGCACAATCAATGCCATTAACTTCACTTCGCAGTCTGCATCGAAAGCCATACAGGCCGTTGAGAAGGCCTCGGTCATACTTGCCGTCATCAGTGCCGCCTTGCAGGTGGTCATGAAGATTGCCGAGGTGGCGAAGGGACTGTTCGGTGCCGACGACGGAGAGCAGTTCGAGAAGGCCAAGCAGAGCTACGAGGCCCTGTCGGATGTGTGGGATGAGCTGATAGAGAAAAAGCGTGAGTACCTTGACGAGTCGTGGGGCAAGGAGGCCAAGGCGGCGACTGAGGAAATAATCCGACTGCTGGAAGCCGAGCAGAAGCAGGCCGAGATACTGGCCAAGCAGCGGCTCGACGTGACCAACGGCTCACACAGCATGTGGTATCGCATGTGGCAGGGCAGCTACAAGAGCTCCGTCGACGACAATAAGGGTGCACTGAACGCAGGGGCGGTTGCCATGTTCGGCAAGATAAACTGGCGGGACGTGAACCATGCCATAGAGCAGGGATTGAAGAGTGCCGGGCTGGGCGACGTGGTGTTCAATTCTATGGAGGACATGCTGACGTTCACCAGCGAACAGTTGGACTGGATCAAGACGAACTACACGGGCCTGTGGACGGCAATGGACGATGACTTCCGCGAGCTTCTGGAAAAGCACGCATCGCTAACTGGCGACATGGAGGAAGCCATCAAGGCCATGCAGGAGCGCATGACGGGCACTACCGCCGAGAATGTCATCGAGGACTTCATGGAAACACTCTACGAGTTTGCAGACGGTTCTGCTGACGTGATGGAAGAGGTGGCCGACAACTGGCAGCAGATGGTCAACCGCATGGCCGTGAACACCCTTGTCACGCAGGAGCTGAAGGCGAGGCTGACGAAGTGGTACGAAGACCTTGCCAAGATAGAAGAGGACTACACCAGCGGAATCATCGGCGAAGAGGAATACCGCAACCGACTGAACGCTGCGCAGAAGGACTATAACGATACACTTGAAGAGACGCGCCAGCGGATGACCACCCTACAGGAAATGGGGGTCATCAAGCCCATTGAGGAAACGGTCGACGAAATCAAGGAGAGCTTCAGCAGCATACGCGACGCATGGGCTTCGGCCGTGATGGGCATGAAGAACGACACGGAAGGCCTTGGCAAGGAGATAGCCCGCATCATGTTCGAGGAACTTGTCAACAGCAACGTGCTCAACAAGGACTTCGACGATTGGCTGAAGGACTGGGTATCGAGATACGAGGAAGCTCTGAACGTAAAGGCACCGGGAGAGCGTGAAGGTCGTCTGCGACAGCTGGAAGAAGAAAGAACGGCCAAGGTGAATGCGCTCACGGAGGCCACCAAGGCGTATGCCGATGCCGCCGGGTATGCCGCCGAGGAAGACAGCGAGTTTACGAACTCCCTCGACAACCTTGCAGACAAGCTTATTGACACTCTTCTCGACACCGAGACCGATGCCGCCGAGATGGGCAGGCAGATGGGTATGACGCTCATCAAGGAAATGCTCAGCGAAATGCTGGCCGCTGACAAATACAAGACGCAGACGGAAGCCATCAGGCAGTTGTGGCAGAATGTACTGAAGAGCGGGAACGGCACCTTCATAGACGCGGAGGGAGTATTCGGCGTGAAAGATGCCGCCTACACCTACAGCGATGTGCTGAAGAGGATTGCCGACCTTAACAACCAGATAGCCGAAGATGACGCTCTGACCGACCTTGCCAAGCAGTATAACCAGCTGAATGAGGCAGGGAAGAAGGCAGAATCCTCCTTCTCCAACCTCGGCGACACCATACTCAATTCGCTGACAGAAGCCAACAAGACCGCCGAGGACTTCCGCGACACACTGAACAAGACGCTGATGAACGACCTCATGAAGAAGCAGGTGCTCGACGTGGCTCTGACGGTGAACGGTCAGCCGTTCAAGAGCTTCAACAAGTACCTGGAGGACTGGATGAAGCGGTACGACAACGCACTGGCAGAAAAGAACGAGGCCGAGCTGAACGCGCTGATAGAGGAAATGGCAGCGGAGCAAAAGAAGCTGGACGATGCCGCCAAGCGTCTGCGTGACAAGTACATCCGTAACATCGACGATACCACCTTCAAGAATATGACGGACGGCTTCATCAGCTCATTGATGGATATGGGAGCCACCGCCGAGGACTGGTCGGAGAATATCGGGCGCACGATGGCACAGAACATCATTGAGCAGATGGTGGCGGCGAAGTATATCCAGCCGTTGCTCGACGATGTACAAGAAGCCTTCAACGAAGCCATGAAGGCGGGAACCTACACCGATGCGGAGGGTAAAGAGGTGTACGACTGGAAAGCCGTGCTGAATAACGACGGCCTGAAAGCCGCCCTTGCCGACATGCAATCCAAGTACCCCGAGCTGAAGGATATTGTGACGAGAATCATGGAGCTGGCAGGGGTGAAGCCCGGTGAGACTGACCTGCCTCTCAGCGACCTCGGAAGTACGCTCGTGGAATCGCTGACGGATGCCGAAGAGACCGCAGAGGGCTTCGGCAAGAAGATTGCGCTGAAGCTGATGAACGAAATGCTCACCGAGCTTGTCAACAGCCGCTACGCCGACCGCATCAAGGAGATACGCCAGCATTGGGCCGACGCTCTGGAGGGCAAGAATGGATATACCGTGGAGAGCGTAACGGAGGAAATAAAGGCTCTGAACAGCGAACTGAACAACCTCGGAGAGAATGATGCGATAACCCAGCTATCGACGGGCATAGAAAACCTGTCGAAGGCATCAGAGAAGGCTGACGAGACCTTCAGCAGCATGACGGACATGTGGGTGGATGCACTCACGGACATGAACACGTCCGCTGAAGACTTCGGAAAGCAGATAGGACGGACACTGGTGCAGCATCTGGTCAAGGAGCTGATAGTGATGCCGTTCCTGCAGCCGCTGCTCGACCAGTTGCAGAATGCCGTGAACAATGCGCTGAAAGACCCGAGCGCATCGGTGGAAGGCGTACTGTGGTCTGTCAGGGGCCTGCTTCAGCAGATAGCCGCCGAGACGGAACGGATAGAACCTATTACCGAGGGTATCATGGCTCCCTACTTAGACGTTACCGATGAGCTGGAGGACACCAAGACGGCCTTCGAGGACTTGGGCGACGTGATAGTGAGCAGCCTGACCAACGCCGGGCAGAGCGCGGAGGACTTCGGCAAGGAGATAGGCCAGAAGCTGGCCGAGCAGATGCTGAAGCAGATGGTGACCACCAAGTTCGCCGCCGCCATCAGCGGCATACAGCAGGACATGCAGGATGCACTGGACGGCAAGGAGGGCGCGAAGTCTATCGAGGAAATACGGAAGTCCATCGTCGACCTGCGCGCCGATGCGAAGGAAACGGGCAAGGAACTCATGAAGTTCTGGGAAGAGACCGACCCGAAGGAAGAGCCGTTCAAGGAGATGCGCAACTCATTCCGCAGTGCCCTCACCGACATGGAGGCCGATGCCAAGGACTTCCGCAAGAAGCTGAACCAGATGCTCGTGGATGACCTGCTCGACCGTCAGCTCAGCATTCCGTTGACGGTAGACATTGGTGACGAGACGCAGGTGTTCGAGAAGGGCTTTGACGAATACATGGAGAACTGGAATGAGCGCTACATGAACATCGTCAACGCCACCAACCTGACGCAGGATGAGAAGATAAAATACCTCGACAGGCTGCTTGACGAGCTGGCAGGCGTGGAGCAGAAATACGCCGACGCCACGGAAGACTTGCGCGAGCGTCTGAAGACGATAGAGAAGGACACCACGTTCAGTGATATGCGCGACTCGTTCCTCGACGCGCTGATGGATATGGAGAATGGTGCCGAGAGCTTTGCCGAGTCGCTGAAGCGGACAATCATGCGGAAGGTGCTCGAAGCAACGATGATGGAGAACACCATTAAGCCGCTGATGGAAAGCCTGCAAGACACCATCAGTCTCGCGCTGAAGGACAAGTATCTTGAAACACCCGCACAGATGATGGATGTCATCATGCACCACGGTTACGGCGGCAATGCCTCGGGTGATTTTGTCATCAGCGAGGTGGAGCGCTTAGGCAAGGTGTATGAGCCACTGCTGAAAGCCTTCGGACTGTACGAGGAACAGGCGAAGGAAGGTTTCAGCGACCTGCGCGGCACACTCGTCTCGGCACTCATGGGCATGGAGGGCGACATTGACAACTTCGAGACCCATGTTGAGCAGTTCGGCAAGGACATGCGCAAGAGCATGACCGAGCAGATGCTCAGTGCCTACATAGGCAAAAACAAGGAGTGGAGCGAGGAATTGAAGCAGCTCAACAAGGACTGGAGCGAAGCACTGGAGGCAGGCGACACCACGAAGCTGGAAGAGATAAGGGGCAAGGTGGAAGCTCTCTACAAGACCATCGGCGATGATGAGACCGTAAAAGACCTCAGCATGAAGCTGAAGGAGCTGGAGCAGGCATCGGACGAGACTTTCAAAGGCATGTCGGACTCGTTCGTGTCGATGCTCATGGACTTCAACGCCACCGCCGACGACTGGGGCAGGGAGATAGGCACGACACTGGCAAAGCGCATCATCGAGGAAATGATGATGAAGCAGTACATCACGCCCTATCTGGATAAGGTACAGAAAGCCTTCAGCGATGCCATCACCGCCGAAGGGGCGACTTCGGCAACCGTGCAGGCTGAGCTTCGGAAATACGTGGACGAAGCCAAGAAAGCCTTCAACGAGGCTGCACCCGCCATCAGGGAACTGATGAACGCCTTCCAACTGTTCCCTGAAGCAGCGGCAACGCCCATCGATGACCTCCGCAGTAGTTTCCGCTCGGCTCTCATGGATATGTCAAACGACACGAAGTCATTTGCCGATGACATCAACAAGATTCTGACGGAAGCCTTCATTGACAAGTTCGTGCTGGGCGAGGGCTTTGACAAGAAGCTGAAGGAGTGGCAGAAACAGTACGAGCAGATCATGGGCAGCGGAATCTCGGACAAGGAACGAGCCAAGCAGCTGACTGACCTAAAGAACACCATAGCGGAAGCCAAGAAAGGTTACGCCGAGGAGGCGAAGGCCATACACGAGCTGATGGGCACGAACAACGTGGAAGACCAAGGTGCCTATATGAATACGGCGCAGTCGATAACCTACGACCAGGCCGACCTGATAGGCGGCATGATGACAAGCCTTGTCATGGGGCAGGGTGAGGGCAACGAGGTGCGCAAGCAGATACTGGCCACCCTACAGGCCATGCAGAACGTCACCACGCCCAAGACGGACTACGGCCAGCAGATATTCCAGCGGCTGGGCTACACCAACGACTACCTGCGCGACATACGCAAGACGTCGGAGGCCATGCTGAGCAGCTTCACCGACAAACTGAATGCAGTAATAGAAAGACTAAGTTGATATGCCACACGGAAAACTTTTCTTCAAGACAGCCAGCACTAACGGATGGGTGGATGCCTACGACACCTACGGCATGTCGCTGGAGGACGGGGCACTGAGCAAGATAATAACGCCCGCCCCGCACAAGGCTCCCGTCACGTCGTCGGGAGTGACAAGTCACGGACGCGCCATGCTGGGCAGCTCCATAGGCAAGAAGGACGGACGGACAATGTCGTTCGACGTTCACTTCACGGGAGCCACCGAGGCGCAGTTCCTCACGCGCTACTACGCCTTCTGCCAGCAGGTGCTCGATGCAGGCTATGTCAAGATGTACGTCGTGCTGCCGGGCGGCGACCCGTTCCCGAAGTTCAACAACGCCCACGGAGCCATGCACCTGATATACCAGGACTGCCAGCAGTTCCAGCAGTACCAGATGGGACTGGCGAAGTTCACTCTCGTATTCGAGGAACCACACCCCGAGATAATCAAGGACGCAGAACCACCAATAACACAATAGCATTATGACAAACCAGGAAATACAGACATTGCTCCAGCAGCAGATGGGGTTCCCCGACTTCCTGACGGGCGAGACCATCATTGAAAGCGCATCAGTGGAGCAGAACATCAACGGCGACGGCAAGCTGTCGCTGTCGTGGAAGTCGCTCTCGGGCGGCGTGATTCCCGTCGGCACGGTCATCCATACCGAGTACGGCGACTACGTGATGATGGAGGCCTACACGCCTACCGTCAACAACGACGGCACCTATTCGTTCAGCCCCTCGTTCACCTCGAAGGACGCGCTGGCATCGAAGACGCTGTTCTCGATGGTGCTGCAGGACTCAGAGGGCAACGACATGAGGCTCTACACGTTCCCCTACACGGGAGCGGCAGAAACCATTGCGGCTGCTCTCGGGCAGTTCGGGTGGAGCGTTGACCTGAACCCTGAACTCGCAAGCCAGATTGTAACCGTCAGCATAGACGGCGACTCGGTGAAGTCGGCGGCTGACAAGATAGCCTCGGCACTGGGCACGAACGCCTACTTCGTGAACGGCACCATCTGCATAGGCACGAGCAACGCATTCAGCCCCGAGTCGTACTACAATTGCTTCGTGGTGCTGGGCGGCACGCGCAACATGGCGAAGAAAACCATCCAGAACAGCTACGCACAGGTGACCCAGCGACTGACGCTCGACGCAAATGCTGAGGGCGTGAGCGCAGGCAGCGTCATCGACCTGTCGGACGGCGAGCCGAAAATGGAGAAGCTGCTGATATTCGATGACGTGTACCCGAAGATGGAGCTGGTGATTGACGAGACCTACCACCGCCGATGCTGGATGATGGACGAGGCGGGCAACAAGGTAGTAGACCACTACGAGGTGCAGCGCAATGGCGCGTGGGTGAGACTGGTAGAGGTGGACGGGCAGACCGTTCCCGTCACGTCAACGATGGAGGGCGCAACGCCTGTCTATAAGCAGTACACGAAGTGGTACGTGAAGCTGGCCAAGGAGGTGGACGGCGTGAGGACGCGCTACACCATACCGCTGGGCGATGTCATTGAGAACAAGCCGCTGGGGTTGCTGTTCCAGTCGGGCGCACTGGCCGGGCGAGAGTTTGACCTCGCGGCCTTCACGGAAGCCACCAGCGAACACATGGATGATGATGTCAGCTCAGAGAGCTTCACGGCAACGACGGACATGTACCGTATCATCATGGTAGCCGACGGCTCGACGCTGATTCCCAACAACGACGTTCTGATTCCATCGGCAGGCGACAAGGTGACACCGCTCAACGTGAAGTTTGATAACACCTACAAGCAGATGGCACAGGCCGAACTGCTGGAGCGTGCCATGAGCGTTATTCCCATGTACCATACGCAGAAGGCCTCGGGATTCCAGGCACAGCGCTCATGGGCCGACTTCCTGACGGGAGGCAGCACAACACCCGACATTGGCGACCCCTACGGCAACGTCGGCGATGACAGTCAGGCGGGCTACATAGTAACGTCGGTGGTGACCGACCTCATGACGGAAGCCGCCAGCATCACCTACGGCACCTTCAAGCGCAAGGGCCTGCTCAGTTCGATGGCCGACAAGATAGACAGCGTACAGCTGAGCGGAGGACAGGCCACCGTCGGACAGGTGGACGATGTCGTGCGCCATACCGCCCCGATGGGAATAGACCAGTATAACGCCCTGCGGAGTGCTGGAGGTGCGCTTGGCATGAAGGCCGTGAACCGCCGCATAACCGAGCTAAGTGAGGACTTGGAGAGCTACGGCAGCGACGTTGATGCCGTGAAGGAGCAGGCCGACAAGAGGTTTGACATCTACTTCGGCAGCGGCACGCCAACGGCATCCAACTACCCGGCCTCTGACTGGACTACGGATGCCGACAAGGAAGAGCACCTTCAGGACATCTACTACGACACCAACCGTCAGCCTGCCTCTACGGGTGGCCGTGCTTGGCGGTGGGTGAAGGTCAGCAACGCCTATCTCTGGCAGGAGATAACCGATGCCGACACCATAGCCTCGTTGGAGAAGATTGCCGACGTGGCCAGCGACGGCATACTCTCGGCAGGCATGGAGAAGGTTCGCATACTCGGAGAGTGGACGGAAGCCCTGAACGAGTACACGGAGTGCCTGGCAGCGGAGTCTATCTATGGTACCAGCACAGCGTTCACCCAGATGAAGGCCGCATTCGTCGCTCTCGGCACCATGCTCAACGGCAACGAGGCCCTGACAACACTGAACGGCATACCTACCGAGACCCCGGAGTTCATTGCCGACCTGACGGAGCGGACACGGCTTGCCGACTATAGCTACACGGACGGCGAAGACGTGGAGCACAGCATGGATGCCGACTACTACCGCAGCAAGTGGGATGCGTGGTACGAGAAGCTGGCCGCTCTGAAATTCGCCATTACGGGGCAGGTGAACACCGAGGCAAGGTCGAAGATGCAGTTCTTCGTCGGCTCAACGCTGCCCTCTAACTATAAGGTGGGCGACATGTGGCGCAAGGATGGCACGAACTACATCTGCATTTCCATCGCCGGGCAGAGCATGGCCGACTGGCAGGAAGTGGGAGCCAGTGAAGATGTGTTCGCCAGCATCACCAACCTGCTTTCGGAGCTGACTATTCTGCTTGAAGAGACGGTGACAGCGGCACTCGGCTACTACGGAACCGACGGCAGGGCCTACCGCGACATCAGGCTATACCTCGCCCAGAGCATGCCCCTCGATGCCGTGACGAAGGAACTGTGGTTCGACGGCACCGACCTCTGCCAGTACGACGGCACGGACTGGAACGAGCTAACCGACCAGCAAGGCTCAACCGTCTTTGCCGATGCCGTGGAGCTGCTGACCCGCATAGCCTCCGTGATAGGACTGGATGAGACCATCACCTTCCGCAGGCAGCTGGCCGAGGGAAATGCCACGCGCAACCTCTACGACGTGTACTTCAAGCGGGCGACGTTCACCGACAAGTTCACCAATGAGGTGATGAAGGGCGGCTTGGGCATCTGGATTTACGGACGTCACGGCTGGGAGCACATCATCGACGATACTACGGGCCTGCTGGAGAACTACGGCGACCACATCGTTTCGGCAGTGTTCGGAAACGAGACGCTGCAGAACCTGCACGTCAACAGCTTCGCAAGCGCAATGATGACCTCAAAGAACGCCCTCCAGCTGTTCTCGCAGATGACCAACGACGGAAAGACGCTGGCAGAAGCCCTGTTCGCCCTCGGTGTAGACGTGAAGTACTACTACAAGAACTCCAACAATCAAGCCATCGAGGTAGTGAGGGACGGCAACGGCTGGAAGGAGGCTGTCAGCGGAAACGCCTACTCGGGCGACGTCCGCGACATCTATGCCGTCGGGGAGTCGAATGCCAAGCTGAGTGCGGACAATATCGACTTCAACGGCAAGAAGATTGTATTCCGCTCGAATGACTACAGCGCAACCTCTGGAGCATTGAAATTAGGTATCGAAAGCTACAACTGGACTGATTCTGAGGACGTACAGCACCCAGGAGAGAGGTGTGAACTCATAATGAGTATCAACAACTCTGAATATTTCCTTGTTACACTATCAAAGGAGGACGGCAACGTTCGCGCCTACTTCTTATTCAATGGTGACGCAACGTTCGGTGGCCAGGTTGGAGCACTTGAGATACTTGCAACAACCCACAAAGTGAATGTTGGCGGCAACATTACCGTGTGGGACGCCTACAACTCGCAGTATGTAAACGGCATCACGGGTGACTTCGACGTAAGGGACGCTAACGATGCCCTGCTGAGACTGAGAATCATTAACGGTGTTGTAGTACAACTATCAAGTCCGATATGAGCAACATCAATTTCAGCGTAAGGGAGCGTGAGGTAAGCGCAGGCGGTGTCCGCGTGACCATCGGCATGCCGACAAGCGACCGTGAGCCTGTTCACAACAATGAGCTGCTGAATATCCTGCACACGCTGAAACGGACGCACTACCTCGACCCGACGGCACAGGTGGGATTCGACTACACGCTGGACTTCGCCTTCGACACGCCCGACCGCTTCCCCTACGCCCTCGACATGACATTAGCATAACAGAACAGAACTATGGCAGTACAGAAGATTAACTACCCGGCAAAGAGCCGAGGCGACCTGTGGCAGGCCAGTGAGGCCAATGAGCTGAAGCAGGTCATCAACAACAACGCCGACGAACTCTCGGGCGTAAAGCAGAGCGTCGCCGATTGGTTCGGCCAGCCACCGCTGACCCCAAAGGAGGCAGAGACCGCCACGACGAAGCTCATCACCCCGAACGTCCTGCACGTATGGGCCGACCCCGTTGCGTCTCTTGCCATCACCTTTGATGACGAGGTGGCAGGCATGATGAACGAGTACATGATGGAGTTCACCGTCGGCAGCGCGTCGTTCACACTGGGCCTGCCCAACGGCGTGATATGGGGAGAGGAACCCGACTGGCAGCAGGGCTACCGCTATTGGGTGTCAATATCCGACAACCTGGCCATTGCCTACGGATGGGAATTGCCCGCAGCACAAGTGACAAACGAATAATATTACTACTATGGGAGAATGTGAAGCAAGGACAATAAGAATCGGCAACCCCGTGACCGTCACATGGCCGATTCTCACCAACGGCGAGGCGTTGCCTCTGACGGGCAGGAACCTCGCGCTGTACCTGACCGACCCGTTGCGGAACATGCGGCAGATACATGACTACAGCATCGGTGGAAACATCATCCAGTGGACGTTCTGGTCGAACGAGCAGAAGGAGGCGGGCTTCTACAGCCTCACGCTATTTGAGAACAAGGGCGACGCGGAGCAGTACGTCGTAGACTTCATCCGTGCTTTCAGGCTGGTGCCGCACTCCAATGAGGTGCCCGGCGACGCGAACATAGAGGAAGTCCACCTCTCAGCGTCGGACATCAGCGTGGGCATCAAGGGGCTGTCGGCTTACGAGATAGCCGTGCAGCATGGCTACGAAGGCTCGGAGCAGCAGTGGGCACAGCAGTTTAATACCATACTCACGTCCGCTGAGACCATCGAGGCAGGCGCACAGGCGGCGCAGCAGATACTCGACCGCAACGAGCAGTTGGCAGGCGACCTCGCAGACAAGGTGATTCACCAGCCCTTCGTGCAGGACAACTACGTGTACCAATGGGACTCGGAGCGGCAGGAATACGTCAAGACCGACACATACGTCAAGGGTGACAAGGGCGACACCTTCACTTTCGATGACCTCACGCCCGAACAGGTGGCCGCCCTCAAAGGCGAGCCGGGCGACATGCCCCAGCTGGTGCGCCTCGCAGACGGCATCTACTCAACTACCGACAACGGCCAGACCTACCACTTAGCCTGCTACTTCTCGGACATCAGCACCGCACAGATGGTACGGCAGACGAACACCAACATGGCCATCCTGCCTAACGTGCTCAACGTGTGGGGCGAGGTGCAGGCCCTCACTATCCGTTTCAACCCAGGAGCCGTCCAGAATGCCTTGGAGGAATACAAGCTACGGTTCACCTGCCCTCCCGACATGCCCACCGTCCTGACCCTCCCCGACGGCATCATCTGGAATGAGCCGTTGGAGCCAGAGCCCGGCAAGACCTACGAGCTCAGCATTGAAGACAACTTCGGCCTGTGGGTCAGCTTTGGAGGCGAAGAATGAAAATAGTACATAGTACATAATCAAATAGTACATACAAAGATGAGCATGTTTAGAAGAAGGCTTCTGATGATGGCCCGCAATATCATCAATTCCTGCTTTGGCAGCGGCAGATGGATAGGCTTTAAGCCGTGGATTGGCACCGACCGCTGGCGTGGCACACCCTGAAAACAGTTTTAACCCACAAATAACAGAAAAATTATGGCAAAAAAGACAAGAGAAGAGGCCGTTGAGTTTGACATCCTTAGCGAGTACTGGGATGACCACGACGGCTTTGACATCGAGAAGTCGATGAAGAAGAAACTGGCGGCGGCATACGGATACATCCGCACGTCGAACACGGTAGACCAGAACAGCTTCTACCATATCGAGTGCTTCAACACCGCTGCCGACGCCGAGACGTATGACGAAGACCCGGTAGCCAATGCGGCACTGAGGCTCAACGACATGGTAATCCCCATATCAACCGTGCAGGGTGACAGCTACGCCACCTACCTGTACACGAACGCTCCGCAGAACGCGAATATCGTTGTGGCCGAGCCTTCATTGGAGGTAGGATTCAGGTTCCACGCTGTACGCATCAGCAGCGGCGAGCGCCTGAACATGGGCACAAAAGGCACACTGACCATCCAGCGAAGCCTTGACGACGGACGCACATGGACTACGGTTGCCACGTTGGAGGGTGCCATCAACTCTACCGACTACAGCAACACCACTGCCTACACAACGATTGACCTGGGCGGTTACTTGCAAAAGGGAAGCCGTCAGCTTATCCGTGTTCGTGGATCGTTCACCTACACCGACGACAGCGATGTTGAGCGTACAGGCTATTCCACATGGGCAATCGTTGGCAACAGCGTAACATACACAGAACTGTCGCTGGAGTGTCTGCAGGGATGGAACAATGCCTTGCAGGCCAGCGTCATCAGACCTGTAGGATTTCCTGTTTCGTATCTTGTGAACGGTGCCGTCCAGAAGACACTCCATATTCAGATTGAGGGCACAAGCGGCACGCTGGAGGTCAGCTATTCGCTCGACAGTACACAGAACGGTGTCACCTTCAGCCGGGACATCCCGGATGCTGCCAACACGTACAAGATTTTCAACCACGGCGTACATGCCGTGACCGCATGGATGACGTGCAGCGACGGCATGGGCAGGACGCTGACGAGTAACGTACTGACCAACCGCTTCATGGTCATCGACCCCGACACGGCTGGTGATACGCTGATGACGCCGCGTCTGCTGTTGCAGGATGTGGCGACGCGGATTCAGAGCTACGTCCAGACAAAAATATGCGACTACGCCGTGTTCGTGCCGGAGTCCGACGGCGAGGGCGGTGTCATAGCAGGCAGCACGCCCGTCGATATAACGTTCTACCTGACCAGCTATTCGGCAACATTCCCCAACGACCCCAATGTGACGGAATATTACGCCTACGAGGTTAGCGCGACCCCAGGCGTGAAGAACACGCTCACCACAGGCGTAGAGGTGGAGAGTGACAGCGACGGTGACATACAGGCCTACTTCCGCGTATGGCGAAACGACGGCGGTACGATGAAGAACTTTATGCAGGAGTCGATAAACCTGACCAATATCAACATTGTGGTCGATAACTCCGACTCCTTCGCACCGACGCTCGGCGCATCGTTCGTGCTGAACCCGAAGGTACGCAACAACACCGAGGCCAATCCGGCCCGCATCCTGAACGTTCAGAACGGCAACAGTGAGATAGAGAGCACATGGGAGGGCTTTGACTTCGTGAACGACGGATGGGTGACGGCGGAGGACGGCGTAAAGGTGCTCCGCGTCCGTGCAGGACAGAGGCTCAATTTCAGGTTCAATCCGTTTGCGCAGTTCGTCACCGCCCCCGACTCGGCCATGACGCTTGACATCGACTGCAAGATGCGCAACGTGACCAACGAGGATGATGCCATCATCAGCATACTGGAGCAGATAGGTGTCAACTACCGTGGCCTACTCATACGCCCGATGGAGGGCAACATCTACACCAAGTCGAACGTCATCGGCAGTGAGACCAACTTCCGCTTCTGCGAGGAACGGCGCACGCACATCTCGCTGAACATCCACAACGCCGTGGTGCCGAACGTCAACGGCGACGGACTCTACGACCCGTCAATGTACAACCCCGCGTCGAGCGTGGCGCTGGTGCGCGTGCTGATAAACGGGAACATCGAGCGCGAAATGAAGTTCAACATCTCGGCGCACGACGAATTTTGCACCGCAGCCATGTCGAATGGCGGCATCACCATCGGACAGGATGGCGCCGACATCGACATCTACTCCATCCGATGCTACTCCAACCGCCAGCTGACGGCACAGGACATCGTGAAGAACTGGATCGCCTCGCTGCCTACCGCCGAAGAGAAGCTGGCCGCACGCGCTGCCAACGACATCATGACGGGCGGCCATGTGGATGCGGAGAAAGTGAAGGCTCTCGGCAAGCGCGTGCTCATCCTGCACGGCAGCGAGCCTTATTTCTACAACACCTCGGTGGCAAGCTGCTGGTGGGAGATATTCCAGTATGACGACAACAAGGAGCTCATCAAGGAGCTTTCTGGAACCATCTGCCGCGAGACGGGAATGAGTCCGAAGCGTCAGGGTTCGACGGCAAACACCTACTATTACTCGAATATCCAGACAAAGATTGATGATGCGGGCTCGATCACCATCCCGGTATCGTCCATCCACTCGTCCATCACCGTCAGCGATCCTTACGTGAAGGACGGGGACACCGTGGTCGATATCTACGGCGGCAACCTCGGCAAGAACGACCCCGTAGACAACACGCCAAAACAGTATGCCTACGACAATGGCATGGTGACGGTGCCTGACGGATGGATTGACGGCAACGGCAAGTACCGTGGAAAGGGCTATATGGTGGCAGAGGGTACGCCACTGGCCATCAAGCTCGTGCTGAAGGTGAACTACGCCTCGTCCATGCAGAGCCACCTCTGCGGCGGCACGCGGCTGTACAACGACCTGCACACGGCTGTCGTGGGACGCAACTCGCTGCAACAGGCAGTCCAGTCGGCCCGTGTGGCAAAATACACCGAACCCGTGTTCTTCTTCACGCAGGACGGCGACAACGCCCCTGTGTTCCGTGGCGGCGGCAACTTCGGTGCGGGTAAGATGGACAAGCCGACGTGGGGCTATGTCAAGAGCCTGCATCCGCAGTTCCTGATGCTGGAAGGCTCGGACAACAACTACCCGCTGACGGACTTCCGCGTGCCGTTCATCTCTGACACCGACTGTTCGGAGTATGTCAGCTACGACGCGGGAGAAGAGGGCTACTTCTACAACGGGCTCCAGTGTTTTGACTTCGACGCAGGAAAGACGGATGGCAACGACGTGCCCGTAACCGCCCTGCGCGAGAGCATTGAGGGCTGGGCGAACTTCATCTATATGCACTCCACGATGCTGCGCTACTACGTGGGCACGTTTGCGCAGTTCCTGGCATCGGACGAAGCGGCGAACACCAACTTCAAGTACTGGTGTACCGACGGTACGGATGCCATGAAGCTGAAGCGTTTCAACTTCGTGGACGGCACATGGGTGGATGCCGGACTCTGGGACAGCACGAACAAGCAGTTCAACGTCGTCAACCTGACCACGCACGAGTTCACGGCAGCAGCCTACACGGCATCGCCGCACAAGAACGACTATGAGGTGCTGAACAAGGAGCTGATAGCTGCCATCGCCGCCCATGCGAAGAAGTATATCGGCTGGTACTTCAACGTGGACTCGCTGAAGTTCCACTATGCGTTCCAGAATCACTTCATGGCCGGAACCGACAACTGCTCGAAGAATACCTACTACGTCATCGACCCGGTGGCAAAGAGCGTGACCATCGACGGCGTGACGAAGCAGTGCTACCTCTTTGAGCTGCACCAGGATGACGTGGACACAATCTCGCTGACCGACAACAACGGACGTTCGACGAAGCCGTACTACATCGACCGCATGCACCCCTACGACGATAAAGACCCGCAGCACACTACATCGTGCTACGAGGGTATGTATAATGCCCTGTTCAATCTCGTGGAGGAAATGTATGAGGAAACGCGGGAGCTTCAGTCGATGCTCAACGCCATCTTCACGGCAATGGTAGGGCTGGTGAACAGTGCGGACAATACCAAGGGCTATACAAACTCCATCTGGGGATGCCTGCAGAAGTACCTGTTCAGCATACAGCGGTACTACCCGGCAATGGCCTACAACGAGCAGGCACGCATTCGTTACGAATGGCCCGCCCTGCTGGGATTCGTCTCACAGGGTGCAGGTGCCCGAAGCATCCAGCCCATCACGCAGTCGATGGGAAGCCAGCTGGAGGCCGAGGAGCAGTTTATGACGCGCCGCGTCATCTACATGGCAAGCTATGCTGCATGGGGCAACTTTCACGATGCCGGTAAAACCTACAACATCGGTATTGCCGACGCCTCCGATGCCTTCTCGCTACAGGCGTTCCACCTTCCCAACGAGGCAACGTCGAACAACCGCTATGCCTTCAACGTGAAGCCGCACCAGTACATCTATCCGACGGGTATGCTCGGACAGACAGCTGTTGACCCGCATGTTCGCGTGGCACCCGGCGAATCCTATCTGCTCGACCTCGGAAACACGGAGTCAAACGACACGGGTCTCTCCATCCTCGGCATCAACTACTACCGCTCCGTGGGCAACGTGGGCGATATCAGTGTGTCGCCGAACGTGACGTTCGAGGTCAAGGGAAAGCGACTGGTGGAGTTCATCGCAGAGCCTACCGTCACATACGTTGACTCCGGCACAGGAAAGACAACGGGAGCATTCCGCCCGAACCAGCTCAACATATCAGCCGTGCAGGTGAAGAAATTCTCAATGAAGGGCTCTGGTATTTCCGGGTCGTTGAACCTCGACCACCTGACACGTCTCTCTGAAATCGACGTCAGGGGGACGTACATCTACGACATAGAGCTGCCTAAGACGGACAACGTGAGGATTATACGGCTGCCCGAGACGCTGACCATGCTGCGCATAGAGACGGCACACGCCGGAGCCATCGAGGAACTGACTATCGACGGCGTGACCAACCTGATAAGCGTCCGATTGACGAATCTCGGCAACTTCGGTCGCGTGGTGGCCGAGCGTTGCTATACAGACGGCGCACCACTGACCGAGCTGGTGCTGACAAACATTTCCTGGCAGTCGGTGTCACGCGACCTGCTGATGTGGCTTGCAGGATTGCCAGCATGCACCCTCAGCGGCAGCATCGCCATGCTGTCGGCTGCCCGTCTCTCGCTGAACGATGTGCTCTACCTCTACGGTAAGTACGGAAACATTCAGTCGCAGCAGAATACGCTCTACATCGACTACACGAAGGTCGTCATCGACGTGATGGGCATCACGGGGCAGAAGTACTTCGGCGCGCTCGGTGCCACGCAGTTCGGCGTGACGGCCAGCGGCAATAACGTGAAGTTCGTCAACAACAAGCCCGCCCTGGAGTGGAAGTTCGTCAAGGAGGTTGACAACGTGGAAGTGACCGACAACGATGCCTACGAGTTCATACGCTTCACGGACAGCGTGACGGGTGCCGCCGAGGTCATAAAGCTGAACACGGCGGGCGACGAGACGCGCTTCAAGCTGAAGGTGACGGCTACACTGGAGAACAACGACACCGTGAGCGCAACGTGGCTCGTAGGTGCCTTCCTGCGCATACCGCACCGTGGCGACTTCGCCTTTGCCGACGGCACGTTCGACGACGAACCCCGACTGAACAAGACTAATGTGGGCTTTGTGGTGCGCGTAACGTCCAAGGAGTCGGCAGGTGTGGTGACGGGCTACACGGTGGACGTGTGCTCGTGGAAGAACCCGACCATCCGAAGCAACGACAATGTGATTTCAGGAAGCGCACACGCCTGGGGCCCGTACCCGTCGAACGACAATAACGGCATGCCGCAGGCCTTCATCACCGAGGTTGCCACCGCATCGGATGCCGTGCTTACGAACACGGCGGCTCTCGGTGGCGGTAGCGCCGACTTCGCATCGTTGGAGAAGGCGAAGGTGCTGACCGATACGGCGAAGAAGGTCATCAACGGCTATCTGGCCGACATGTGGAGCGACACCGACCTGACGCAGTATGCCGAGTCGGCCAGCAGCGCACAGATGGAGCTGATGCAGAACGTGAAGGCACTGGCCGAGGCGCACCAGCTGCCGCGAACCAACGTTGAGCTGGGCGACATGATGGAGGCCCTGCAGGTGAAGATGGGTCTCGACGGCGCAGCCTCGCCCGCCCGCTATCGCCAGCTGTTCTTCCCCGCCGCCTACTGCGCCCATCTGTATGAGCCGACGGTAGCCGACGGAGAGACGCTGCATGAGGCGTACCGCCGCACGAAGTGGGTGCTCCCGGCATCGGGTATGATTTACCTGATATGGCAGATGTACCACGCATCGCGTAACAAGGTGAACAACGGCACGGTATCGCAGGCATACGCCAACGAGGACAACACCGTGGCCAATGCCGACTACCCGCTGTTCGCGAACCTTGTCAAGAGGCTCATAGACGCTGGTATGTCAACGTCCGACTTGGCTATGCTCGGCAACGGCTATTGGTGGACTTGCTGTGAGTACAGTGCTACGTATGCTTGGTACTTGGGCGCAAGCAATGGCAATCTCAACAGCTACAACTACAAGTGCATCCAGAACGACTGTCGTGCCGTGGCAGCATTTACCTATAACCTATGAACGTAGTGAATACCTGTGTAGGCCTGCTCCAGCAGGCCGCATGGGGTTCTGTTGAGTAAGAAGTATATGGAAGAGAAAAGCGTACAGGACGGCGTTGTTGTACCGCCGCTGATTGTGGCGGGAAGCGACGCTATGAAAAAGAAGCGTAAGCAATCGCTGACCCAGTTGCCCGTCTACCGTGCAGCCGGTAATCTGATGTACCTGCTGTTTTCAGCAATGATAACAGCACCGAGAAAGGCGACGAAGTTCCTCGACCTCATGCTGGAGTCCGCCAACGGACTGCTGAACGCCATCGGCATGGCCGACAAGGCAAGGACGGGAGAGGAACGTGCCGTCTACATCGACACGGCTGACGTGATGGTGCGCAACCTGGGAACATGCCTGAAAGCGCTGAGCCATGCCAGGGTCGCCGGACACAGTATCGGCGACGACGGCAGGGTGCGTGTCCTGCCAGTCATCGGAAAGGGTGACTGCGACAAGATGAACGCGCTGATGGGGAGCATAGTTTCGCAGCTTGTGGCGTGGCGGAACAGTGCCATTAAGAACGAGGGTGTTAATGAAAACTCGAAAGAGAATGACAAACAGAGTGTTCGGTCTTGATCCGTTAAATGGGCGGTTTACTATGGCGGGCGAACCCCGGCATAGTTACGAAGTTGCAAAACCGCAAGAAGACGGCAATTGGTGGACTTGCTGTGAGAACAATGCTACGAATGCTTGGAACTTGAACGCAAGCAATGGCAATCTCAACAACAACAACAACAAGTACAACCAGAACGACTGTCGTGCCGTGGCAGCATCTGACGGATTCAGCGAGTTCTACGCATCCATCCTGTACGCTTACTATGACTGCCTCCGTGGCAAGATGAACTCCACGCAGGCGGTGGAGTACATGCAGATAGCCGCCGAGGACTTGCCCCGACTGGCCAAGGAGCTGTGGGAGGGCACCTATACGCCCGGCACGTCAACCTGCTTCCTGGTACACTACCCGAAGCTGCGTGAGGTGTTCGCGGCCAACTTCCGCGACCGCATCGTGCATCACTGGATATGCCTTCGCTTAGAGCCGCTCTTCGAGCAGCGGTTTGAGAGCATGGGCGACGTGACCTTCAACTGCCGCAAGGGCTTCGGTACGGAGCGGTGCGTCAGCCACTTTGTGGAAGGGGCGCGGCTGGTGTCCGACAGCTACCGCCGTGTGGCTTGGAGCTTCAAAGGCGACATCGTGGGCTTCTTCATGGCCATCGACAAGGATTTGCTGTGGTATCTGCTGGAGCGGTTCATCACCCGCTGGCGCAAGCGGTATGAGCGCGAGGGGTGGTATCGGATAACGCCCGGCCTGCTCGACCGCCTGAAGATGGACGAGATGCCCGTGATGTACTGGGACATCCTGCTCATGGCGACGCGCACCACCGTCATGCACCACCCAGAGCGGAACTGCGTGCTCAACTCGCCCGTGGAAATGTGGCTGAAGCTGGCTCCCAACAAGTCGCTGTTCACCTGCGAGACGGGAGAGCCCATCGGGAACCTCACTACGCAGTTGTTCGCGAACTTCCTGATGTCGTTCTTCGACATGTACGTGCTCTACCTGTTCCGTCACAAGCAGCACTCCTATGAGCGCTTTGTGGATGACTGGAGCTGCAAGTGCGAAGACCGCGACTACCTGATAGCCTGCATACCGAAGATGGAGGCCTTCTTGCGTGACAAACTACGGCTGGAAATGCACCGCGACAAGCGGTATCTCCAGCCCGTCAGCCACGGCACGCCGTTCGTCGGCTCGTACATCAAGCCCGGCAGGATATATCTTGCCAACCGCACACTGGCACGGTTCGAGGAACGGGTGAACGGATTCCGTCAGATGATGCTCGAAAGGCAGCTGTCGTGCCTGGACTGCAAGCGCATAGAGCAGGTTGTAAATTCCTACCTCGGTTTTTGCAAAGGCAAGCGCACCTACCGCCGTCGCCGCCAGCTGCTCGACTCGATGGGCAAGGAGTTCTACCGATACTTCTACATACGCGGCCACTACCAGAGCATCAGAACAAAGCGTGAATACAGAATGTTAAACCCTTAAAAATAACGTAAGATTATGAAACAGCAATTTGACGAAGAACCGCAGGCCGTGGTCGTGACACGCGGCATGACAGCCTGCTACACCGCACTGAACTTCGATGTGCGGCAGACTCCCGACGGACGCTACGAGGCAGAGTCGGTGGTGGTGACAACCCGTGATCCGCTCTCCAAGGATGACTACCCGGCAATCGTGACGGCCATTATCCGAAGCAGATACTCGGCTGACGAAATGGAGGCCGTGAGCAACAACTATATGTCGAACGTCAGCGACATGGTGGCAGCAGCGGCATTCACGGAAATGCAGCGTTGGCGCGGTAAGGCGAAGGAGGTGGCCCGCGAGGTGGTGCTTGGACTCCTTGCCGACGGCGACGAGGGACGCACCGATGCCGTCCGCGAGCTGGTGGCACAGCGCATCAGCAACTACGGCATTTCCGACAACGTGGACGCTTTTCTCGTGAACGGCGTGAAGTACTGGATGCCGAAGACCATGCGCGAGTCGCTGGTGATGACACTCGGAGAGCTTCAGAAGGCCGGGCTGACGGACTTTCCTTTCGTGCTCGGAGGCAGGACGGCCACGCTGCCATGCTCGGCTGTCAGCGCAATGGTAACGCAGGTGGAGGTGTATGCCACGCAGTGCATGGCCGTCACCCAGCGGCACCTGAACGCAGTCACCGCCATCAACGACGAGCAGCAGCTGCTGGAGTATGACTTCACGCAGGGCTACCCGTCCATGCCAACCTTCCAGATACCGTTCGATGAGGAAGGCTGAGTATGGCCGTCTGACCATCACCGAGTGCGACGGTCAGCTGACGGCTGAATGGAGAAAAGACAACAAAGTAGATAACAAAGAAAGAAACGACAATGAAGAAGATTCTCAACTGGCTCCTTGAGAGCAACCGCCTTTTGCACCTCGCAGGGTTTTTCATCGGCCTGCTGGCTGATGACTGGTATTGCGCCGTGCTGGCTGGCGGCTCAACCGCAGGGGCGATGGAACTGAAGGACAAGCAGTGGGGCGGCAAACCCGACCCCATTGACTTCGCCCTGACGTTCGGCAGCTGCTTTGCAGGGCACTTTGTAAGAAGTTTAATTTTCTAAAATTTATACTGTTATGAAAAAGTTACTTGATTCCTTTTTGACGAACGCCGTTCTTGTGGCGTTGGTGGTGTTGTACATGCTCTACGACGAGCAATGTATCTATCCCGGCCATCCCCTGACCGAGGACTTGGCCTATGGTGTGTTCGTTGCCTTCGGTGCTTCGTTCCTTGCTGAGGTGGCTAAGGTTATCTTTGTGAAAAAGATTGAGAACTGGACACGATGTTTTTGGCAGTGGGCCATCGGAGCCGTTATCGGCTTCGTGCTTGCCTTTGGTATTGGCTATCTAATATACGGCACGCTATGATGACCTACCTCTCCCTCCTTCTCGCACTGACGGGCATCTTCGGTTTCTTCTGCTACACGCGGCAGATTCCGAAGTCCGTCAGCGCGATGGTCTACGGCTACCCGCGAAAGCTGCAATGGCTGTGGTCGGCATGGCTCATAGCCGTCGGTGCCCTCCTTTGGATCCCGCTGATGGAGCGGCTCGACGACCGCCTGTGTGCGCTGGGCTTTCTGGCCTTCGCCTTCCTCGTCGGTGCCGCCGTCACACCGCTGACCAACCGCGACACCTCCGACTGGCACGACTTGTTCGGCGTAGCCTCCGGGCTGATGTACACCGCCTGCACCGCCGTCATCAACCCCTACTGTCTGGCCGCATGGGCACTCTACGTTGCCGCCCTGCCGTTCCCCTATATGCGAAGCCGTCTGGTACTGGTCAGCGAGGTGTGCTGTGCCGCGTCGCTCTACGGAGTTTTGATAATTGGTAATTGATAATTGACAATCAGAATGGAAACAACAGGAACAAAAGTAGTGCTCTGGGGAAGTATCGGTTCCGAGCTTATCGCCGTGGTCTACGACCTCCGCTACATGGTGCTCTTCTCAATCGTCTTGATACTCGCCGACTTGTGGTGGGGCCGTTCAGCCGCCCGCAAGCGATACTTCGAGGCTCAGGAGCTTGGCAACCATACGCTGATGGACAAGTTCCGCTGGCATAAGTCGCGTGCCGTCCGTCGGACGTGCAACAAGATAGTAGACTACATGACCTACCTTGTCGTGGGCGCACTCTTCGGGCTGGCCATCTTCGAGCCTATGGAGGTGTGCAGCCACGTATGGACTGCCGCCATCGGCCTGCTGATAGGCGGCTGCTGCGAGGTAGCCAGCATCATTGGCCACATGGTGTATGTCAAGATGGGAGTCGACGTGAAGGCCATCGACGTGTGGCGTGCCCTCATCCGCTTCTTCGGGCGCATGATAAAGGCCAAGAGCCAGGAGATAGGCGATGCCGTCGAGGGACTGTCACACGAAGGCCACCACCACCATCATCACGATGGCCCTCCCACGGTCTACGACGATGAGCAGAACATGGAAGATTGACAATTGATAATTGATAATTAAAAACAGCACATATTATTATGAAGATTACAGCACAACAGGTTAGGCGCATCATGCCTAACGTTCACAGCGGACGGGTGGCCGACTTTGTGGCCACGTTCAATGAGTGGGCACCGTTGTTCGGCATCACCACCCAGCTACGTGCCGCCCACTACATAGCGCAGGTGGCCCATGAGACGGGCGAACTGAAATGGCTCGAAGAGATAGCAACCGGCATGCAGTACGAGGGCCGTGCCGACCTCGGCAACACCCAGCCCGGCGACGGCGTGCGCTTCAAGGGACGCGGCCTGCTCCAGACCACTGGCCGGGCCAACTACAAAGCCTACGCCGACTCCGAGTATTGCAACGGCGACCTCATGGCACACCCCGAATGGCTGGCGAGGTTCCCCGGTGCCCAGAAGTCGAGCATGTTCTACTGGATGAAGCGCAACCTCAACAAGTGGGCCGATGCCGACGATGTGAGGGGCGTGACTAAGCGTATTAACGGTGGTTACAACGGCTTGGCGCAGCGTATGTACTACCTGCGGCTGGCGAAAAAAGTATTTGGGCTATGAAGGAGTTTTTAGACAAATTTCTATACAACATCGTGCCGATGATTGTGTGGGCAGCAATCGGCCTGACTATGCTCTACTGCTACAATCATTGTGACGGCGGCAGGGTTGAGCCGAAAGATACTCTCAGTGTACGTGTTGACTCTTTTATCGATACGGTGTACGTTGAGATACATGACTCTTTTCCTGTATTGAAGAAGGAGCGGGTGCTGTGTTATGTTAAGATTCCTGCGATTTGTGAACATGAGGATTCTATCGTGTTACAAAATCCCGATTCCGTTAACATGTCCGTCGTGCAGCGCGAGTACTCCGACGACTCCACATACACCGCCTACGTCAGCGGCCTGCTATACCAGGACTGGCCCAAGCTCGACTCCATCACCGTGCGGCAGCGTACCATTACCAATACCGTAACCCAGACCGTCACGCTGCTGAAACGTCAGTCCCGCTTCACCATCAGCGCAGGCATAGGCTACGGCTACGGCATCCGCTACAAAGGCTTTGAGCCTTACATCGGCATAACATTAGGCTACAGACTTCTACCGCCGTGATGGCGCGAATCGTGTGTTTTTCATATAAGTTTTATAGTTATTGGTTAGTAGTAATTGTGTTACACATTTTCTCTCCGTCAGCGGACGGACCTTCTTTTTTTAATTTTTAGTTATTGGTTTTTTACCAAAGTCCATCCCCAGCCGCCCGTGAGGGTAGCTGGGGATTTCTGAGTGGTTAGAGGTCATTTTCTACCTCTTTCTATTCATCATACTTTGGTGCAGGTACGGCCTTGGTGGTGTCGAGCACGAAGTCATAGACGCGGTTGCAGAAGTCCTGTGACACATAACCCTCGGCACGATGCAAGTCGCACTCAAAGAACTGCTGCTGTGTCAGTCCTGTGATGTGATGCTTCGTGCGTATGTCGCCCATGCCCTTCAGACTGCCCGTCTGGCGGTAGTGTTCACATAGCTCGTTGATGTAGAGCGCGAAGCGTTCCTGACGCTGTTCAAACGGTGTTGGCATATAGTAGTCCACGCTGCCTGCCTTGCGGCTCAACACCTCGTAACCGACGCGCAGTGCTTCGCAGAACGTGTCGAGCTCCGTGTCACCGCCCAATACTATTTCCACCCAGTTGTGCCCAAAGTTATCGCTATGCGCTCTCGGGCGCATGTCGGTACTCGAAAGATTCTTAATCTTGAAGTACGTGCGGCCTCCATGCCCGGTATCACCGCCCATGTGCCCCGTCGTGCCCACCTCGACCTCGATGATGTTACAACTGGTAATTTCCTCCTTGTGAGTAGGAATTTCAATCCCGTCCACCATGACGGAACTGTTCAATTCGATTTCTTCATTCTTTTTCATAATTCACTTTTGTGTTTAGTTGTTTTATACATTGTTTAATAGCCGCCAGAGAAACATAGTCTGCCGAACCTAACCTCGTTGCAAATTCGATCAAGTCAATTACCTTGTTGGCTCCATCCTCGTATGCCTGCTCCACGTCATAGCCGCAAAACACAGGTTGACTCATCTTCACATGGAGAGAATAATCCCTGAATGACTCTGGAATGCCGTTTTCCACGCTCTTCTCGGCATATTCCCGTGCCAGCTGTTCAATAGTCATACTCATTGCCATTTCCTTCCTCAGAGCACTATTTCCTTGTCAATACCGCAGTGTTCATCACTCAATCGCCAACTTGCAATTCTTTTGCTTCCATAATCTTTATAGTGCTTTTAGTTGTTCATAAAGTGAATATAATTCACCTTTAGGATTGTAATGTTCGTTACACGCTTCTTTAAGTGCCTCCATTTGTCCTTTACTCGGCTTCCAATCAACACGACTTTCCCCTTCAAAGGCATCAAGTATATTTTGAAGATGTGCTCCTAACAACGGGAAACTTCTTTCTTTTGTCATTACTTGGATTGCAGTTCGTAAAGCAGCCTTTTCCTGTTCACTCGGCTTCCACCTGTTCTGAGGTCTGATGGATTTGAGCCAATTTTCCAACTTTTGTGCATAATCATAATTTATACCACAATGCGGTGCGTTTGCATACGCCCAAATAACACATATTACCCTGTTTCTTGTAGTTTCGTCTTCTTCACTCCACTCTTGCTTTGTTTCAGACTGCTTCTTGACAATTTCCCCGTTTCTGTATTCCAGTCCTTGGTCAGCAAGTGCCTGCTTATACATACACGGGATTTTGCCCTCTTCTTTGTACGCTGGATATGCTTCAATCATAGAGCATATCCACTTTTCCACGTTAATCTTTTCCATAACTATTTTAATCTAAGTTTAAGTGATTTGAGCCATTTTATAGCCACCTTAAAGTCTAAAGCAAACGAACATTTTAATGCCTCTAATTGTAGAATCAGATCTTTTAGTATTTTCTCATCTTTCTCGCTCCACTCCACAGGGTTTTGCTTTGGCTGGAGACGTAGGGATTCGAGCCAATCAATAATAGTTTGATAATAATCTATTGATGCAATTCTATTTTGTGGCTCTTTTTTCATCTCTGTATATTTTATGCCATCAACAATATTTATTGCTTCAATTAGTTTCTTTTGGTCTTCTTCACTCCACTCTTGTTTTGGTTGAAGTTGTATTCTATTCTTGAGGGATTTAAGAAAATTCATTTGATTATCAGTTAATGCTGCATCCTCTTGTGTAACTTCAAGTTTTACAATTATAGCATCAAAATAATCTTCATCCTCTTTACTCCAAGTAGGATTACGCTCTACAAGATACCATTTATTGCCGTCTTCAATAGTAGTATGACCCAGATTGTTGGCATATATATACTCGTCATTTTCTATCTTTTCGATGGTCATAATAGTACCACAACCTTTTAAGTATTGTATTTTGTCTCCAACCTTGAACTTTGGTTCAACGTTATTAACAGGCTTCTTCTCGCCTTGCTTTTCAAGCCAAGCAACAATATCACCGAATGAAAAGTCAGCATCCCACATATCATTTGGCTTAAATTTAGCAAAGTAAGCAGAAAGTGATTTCCTTATCTTCTCATCCTCACTCTCTTTGAGTTCTGGAATGATGATGAAGAGGTCTTTGGAATCTTCATCACCTTCTACATAGTAACGGCCTTTCGTTGTGAAATTCTTATAAAGTTCTTTTGCGCCATCGTCAATGAGGGCCAAAATAGGATAATGGTCACTTTTCATATCCCAACATACAATCCTTGCTGGTTTATTTTCTCGGGAAACTACTTTGTATTCCCCAGACTCTATCTGAGGACGATACTTAATGTCAAATGGTATCTTCATAATTATTCGTATTTATATTGTTCAGACATCAAATCAGCGGTAACTTTTGCAACTTCTTCGCTGGCAATTTTCAGAGCGAGTTCAAGACGTTCAGCAACTTCATCTCCTATACTGCCAATGGCTGTTTCATTTTGGAGTATATCGACAATCTTACTTCGTAATACGCCATCGTAATAATCACACCACTCGGCACACTTTTTATGCCGAGGCCAAAATACCCAATTGCAGAACTTTATCCAAAGCTCCTTTGGGTTGTAAATTGTAATCTTAATTGTCTTTGCCATAACTCACTCTCCTTTCATATATTTTTCAAAATCCTCAAACATTTCTTCCATACAATTAAAAGTATTATTCTCTACTGCATAATGCAAGTTGTTGAAATAAAACTTTTCGTTTAAGTATGCCAACGCCTTCTCGATGAAGGCGTCAGTACGGGTGTATTCAACGATTTCTTGGCTTGCTCTTGTTTTCAACCACGGTCTAATAAACTCTCTACCACCAATATCGGGGTGTAGGAAAATCTTCTCTGGTGCTTCGTTTGCTTTCATAACCTTATTTCTTTGTTAAATTCACATTTCAACACTATCTCTTCGGTAATATTTCCATATTGAATACATTGTCCAAAACCATCGTAGTAAGGGCATTCAACACAATAAGATTGTAACATTAGCGGTTGCTTCATAACTTATTTTCCTTTAGTTTCTTTAATTGTTCGTATAATGTTCTTAGGTCAAATGAACTATCTTCCCCACAATTCTTTGCAAGACTTAAAGCGTCAGCAAGTGCTTTCATCTGCTCATCACTCGGATTCCACCTGTTCTGAGGCTTGAGTGATTTAAGCCAAGCAATTATGGTTTCTCCTTTGATTCCATTGATGTCTATAACGCTTGCCATATAGTCAATGAGGGTTTTCCTTATCCTCTCGTCCTCACTCTCTTTGAGTTCGGGGAACAGGCCTTCAATGATGTGTTTAATTAGTACATCGTTTTCCTTGTTATAAATCTGTTTTGCTTTATCAAGCAATCCGTCATAGGCCCGTGTTTTTTCTTCCTGTGTCATAGTTATTTCTCTTTTGGTAAATCAATATCAAGCCAGTATTTAACATTAGGTATATTCCAACCGTCTTCATCATAAGTCTTATTTTCAAATGTCTCAATGTTGCCAGTAGTAAGGTTCTTGCCAATATACTTTCCCTTGTATGGTCTATGTGCAAAGACAACCTTACCATTATTAAGCAAGGCTATCACCTCTATCAAAAATTGGAAGGTCATCACCATCAGCAGGTTTCCAAAGGCTTTTCCTCTGCCACTTAGCGCCGGCATTGAAGATTTCAAGGAAGTTGTTCTTATCCGAATCTACAATCTTCTTAAACGCTTCTACAGCTGCCTCTTCCAAGTCCTCGCTCACAGACCCTTCTTTATAATCCTTTCCAATTCTTTCTACATTGGAAAGTTTTTCTTCTGGAAGGGAGTCGATAATGGATAAGACATCATCCACGGCATCTTGATAACCAGCTTCTCCTTCGCCTGTAGAATATCCTTGCTCTACACCTTTCATTCGCCTTACAATCTCGGCTCTAATTTTCTCTTTCTCACTCATATTCAATTCGTTTAATTCGTAGTTTCTGCTTTCATTTTCTCAATCGTATCAAGTATCTGTTGCATACAGCTCTCCACCCGTTCTGCTCGCTTCTTCTTCTCGGAAGCAGAGTTAAGGATGATGTTCACGTTCTTCAGCAGCTCGCCCGCGTAGTTACGGCTCAGCTTCTCCTCCAGCTCCTTGATGTGTTCCTGTAGTACCTCGATGCGCTGATTCGCAAAACTGAGCTTCGTCTGCAACTCGTCGATAAGCGCCACCTCGTCGGCATCCCCGCCACGGGCAGAGCTATGCGACTCTATCAACTCACAGCGCACCCATTCCGGCGCACCGCTGATGAACGCCCTGACGCTCTTCGTGGTGAAGCTCACGCCCAGAACTTTCCCAGGCACGCCGTCTGCCGTCGTAATCGTGTCATACGGACGCCAGATCTGTCTTTGAAACTCTTTCTCTGTCATAATTCAATTCGTTTAATTCGTAGTCTTTAATTATTATCTCACAGGTTTCGGCTTGAAACAGGTCTCTTGTACATAGAATTGCGGATTCGCCTTGACGTACTCCTTGACGCGCCGTGTGCGATTCTTCTTGTAAATACATTGTTCATTTGGTCAGTCCTCCAATTTAATTTCGTTGTCGAACCCACAAAGGCGCATGGCGTTCTGAAGCTCATGGACATTCGTGAAATACATTTCCTCCATACAACCGCCTTTCCCGTTAATGTGAATACCGATAACATCGCCACATGACATTGCATAGCACAAATCGTCATAGATGTAATTATCTGTAAATCCATTCTTCTCCAGCATTTCTTCAGTCAACTGGATTGGATGCAGTATCTCCACGTTGAACGAGTCCACGGGAGCCTTCTTATAGAGCGGGTCACGCTCATCTCTCTTGCAGTCGATGGAATACACATAGCCCAGCGTTTCATCGCCAAAACGTCTAATGGCGTCGACCCTTGTTATATATCCATTGGGCTTGTCGTAGCATACATAGTCACCAATTTGCAGCTCGTATGGTTTCATCATAGGTCATTCCTCCTTTCTCTTTGGGTATTCTTTGAACGTCTCCCCGTCGAGGATGCTGCCGTTCTCTATCTTACTGCGCTTGATACCGTCGGCTCCCCATGCTCCCCACTGCTTGAAGAAAAACGGAGTGTTCCAGCGTCGGCAAGCGTCACGCAAGCCACGGAACCATTCTATCGGGGTACGACGGGCACACGGGCCACTCTCGCCGCCTGTTATCACCCAGTCAATGCCATCAAGATTGATGTCGTTCATTTCGCCAAGCAATGGCTCACAGCTGAGGAATTTCACGTTATTGCCCCTGACATTGCGCAAAGCGTCGATGCGGTCATAGTGTCGGCTGTTCTCGCACGTCGTACCGAGCCACACGTTCTTGGGCAGCGGATGAGTCAGAAAGTATTCCTCCATGCACCACGGACGCTTGGTTAGTATCTGGTAGGTGTGCTGCGGTGTCTTCTCAATGACTCGCATCACAGGGTTTATCCAAGTGTCGGGCACGTCCTCATGGAACAGGTCGCCCATTGAACAGACGAACACCATGCTTGGCTTCTTCCATTCGTAGGGTTCTTTCATCGCGTCGATGTTGCGCGACACCTTGAAACCGTTCTCGTAACTCTTGATGTGGTTGCCTTGCAACCTGCGAGCCATCACCTCTGCATAGCAGTTCTGACAGGCTTCACTTACCTTCGTGCAACCGTGTATGGGGTTCCACGTTTTTTCAGTCCATTCTATCTTTGTCATATCATTACTTTTTTAATTCGTGAAATTCGTGTAATTCGTAGTTTATTTCTTTTCCTTTGCGGCAGCAGCCTGGTCGTCCTTCTCCATTTCCTCCCACATCTTCGGGTTGCTCGAGCGAATGCAGCCGAACGGATGCTTACAGAAATCCCAGTGTTCGCTGTACAGAAATTCATATTCGCAGAGGTCATCGTCGTTGTACTGCTCAAAGTTGAACAGTACGTCGCCGATGGTGTTCCTGATCCAACGCTTGTCCACGTCCAGCTCGCTCACGTTCACATAGTCCTCCAGCTTATTGTCCACGCAGTACACTACGTAGTTGCTGTAGTGGGTGATGCCCTCATGGCGTACCTTCATTATCCCGGACACATAAGTGTTCTCGCCCAGTTCCTTCAGGCGGACACGTGCCCGTGCCACCGTGCCAGGCATAGTGCCCAGCCGATTCTCGTACCTCTCACACTCATACGGGTCGTGGAACCGCGTCCCGTCCTTCGCCTTGTAGATTACGTCAATATCCATAGTGTAGGCTTCTTTTTATTCCCCATCTATTTATCCTTTTGCAAAGCGTTCCCGTGCCTCGTGCTGCTCCTTCGTTCGCATCCATTGTAGGCAAGGACGTTCCTCTGGCATGGTCAGCGACGTAACCACACCCAGCATTTCCTCGTAGCACAGCCAATCAGCCCACTTGTCGCCTTGCTGTACTTTCCAGCCGTGCTCGTCTTTCGTTATTACTATTGCTTCCATAGCTCACTTTCTAATAGTTAATATTTCTTGCCTCCGTGCTTATACGGACGCAGTTCGTTATACTTCATTTTCCAGAGAATATGCTTATCGAGGTCGATGCCAAGTTGTTCGGCCCAGCAATACATGTAATGAATTGCCGATACAGCGTCTATATTCCCAATATCGAGCACGTCCTTTACAAATACATAGGCATTCTCGGCAAACATCCCATGCCGGGGTTTGTCGCCGTAGTGCCCTGACCAGTCCATCTTGTCGCCCCAACGCTCATAACAATAATCGAGGATGCGGATTACGATGTCAGCAAACTCTTCCTCGACACTTCCCTTAACGTACATACGGTAATGCTCGCTGTACCACATATAGTACCATTGAGCCGACAGCCCCTCACCACTTGCGGCTTGTATTCGCATCAGGTCTGCCATTACTTTCGTGTTCGCACGCTTTTCGTTACGGTCTGCTTCAACGGCTTCGGCAACCTCGGTCATAACCAAGCACATGTAAAGACCTTCTGGCTGCTTTTGTTCGTGCCATCCGTGGGCACAGGCTATACCATGTATCTCCTTCGCCCATTTTTGCAACTGTTCTGTGTTTAATGTCATTCTTGTGTTATTTGTTTTGTTCTTTCGAAGAAAAATCTAATTTTCGTAATACCCCAAAGCAATAGTCCATAGTCAAGTGATTGCCTGACCTGAAAGCTTCCCATCACGATACGGTCTCGTTGCAAGACCAGTTCCTTTCTGAAATCATCCAGAGTCATTTCACCTTTTCTGAAATTGCAGCTTCGGCAGGAGGGCATGAGATTATCCATATCATCCGTACCCCGAACCAAGTGATGACGTTCAAGGAATTCGTCAGAATCTCCCCGTCGAAGAGGGATGAGGTGATCTACTTGCATATCCTCGAAAGCGATGGTCTTGCCACAGTAGGCACAGTGACCGCCATACTTCCAATAAACCTGTTTTCTTATGTTTTTGTTCATAACTTATACCGTATCATATTCCGCATGACATCTATTACATCGTCTTGCATTACCCCCATGCGCATTGCCTCGTGACGGATGAACCGTAAAAGGTCTGCTCCTATTTCCTGAATGGTTTCGGCTCGTTTCTTTTCAGCCAGCTTGGCGGCGCAAGACTTGCACATGCCTCTGTTGGATGCAGACGTATTCTCGTCCGTCAGCTCACAATAACATTCTATACAAATTTTCTTCACCATTGTTTCTTACTTTTAGAAAAATGACACCTTTAGATTTTTCTGCGCAACGTATACTGGCTTTCCTGTCGCTTCCTCGATACGACGTTTAAAACCGTCCTCCTTGCTGTTATTATCGGACAAGTGAATGAGAACGACAGCCTTCGTCTCGGAAAGGTCATTTACCTGTAAAGTCGCTATGCACTGACTGAGTGACATGTGGCTTTTTCGGACACGTTCAGCGACCGAAGGGTGAACAATGCCAGTCTTTATGTTTTGTTGCAAGATACTCTCTTCGTAGTTACATTCTATCATAAAGAGATTGACATGAGGAAACTTGTATTTGATGTAGTAAGTGTCCGTCGCAAAGAGAATTCTGTTTCCGTCGGGGCAGTCGATAAGGAAACCGCAAGGCTTTGCAGCATCATGTTCAGTCTCGAAAGGCATGACATGGAATGCCCCAATCTTATAGACGCATTTCCTTGTCATTTGCTCACATCCGTTACTGCCTACATCGTCAAGCAGTCCGAGTTTCATCAACGTTCCGTCAGTGGCGTATACGCGGATGCCTCTTTTCTGGAAATCGGCCATATATTTGGCATGGTCTAAATGCTCATGACTGAGAATTACTCCAGCAATACCCGATAAATCGAATTTTAAGGCCTTCTGGACGCGATTGAACGGCACGCCCGCTTCAATTATCAGTCGCCCGGCGAAACCTTCCTCAGACGTGCTTTCTATGACGTAGCAATTTCCGCTGCTTCCACTATCAACCGTAATCAGACGAATCATATTTTCTTTTTTGTGAGGTATTCGAAGCCAATGTTTCATTTGTTTCGGAGAGTAGGGCGGTCGCCTGTCACCCGACCACCCATTAGCTTTACTACTTATTTCCAAAGATATCGGGCGTCGTCTGCTTGCCGAGAGGCTTCTCATTCTCTGGCTTTCCACCATTAGCTGCCGCAACCGTCGTTTCTTCCTTCTTCGGTGCAGGCTTGCTTGGTTCATCTTGTGGCTTCGGTTCGGGGGCAGTCTTTGCCTCTTCCTTCGGCATATCCAACGTCTCGGCATTGGCATCGTTGGGCACGGGGTCGGCATTATCGGCAGGGACTTCCTCATACTCCGCGAAGTCCTCCAGTTCCTCCTTCGTCTGGAATCCCATTATCACACCGGGGTCTGTCGTTCGGATGAACCATGACGCGGAGCGGTAGCGCAACATCAACTCTGGAGCATTCGTCCACTTAGGGTTATTCTTAACCCATCCTTCTGCTTTTGCTATTGCAATGGTTACCTCTGGGCCTTCACAGACATCACCTGTCGACTTCTCAATGGCATAAGCGATATAACCCCATGAATCCTTTCCTCTTTCGCCAACCTCGCGGTAGCGGATAGGAGAGTACTTGCCAGTGGCATTGAAACAAGCGATGGCAAACTTTGCCTCGAACGTAGGAGTGCCATGTACGACAACGAGATTTTGCATAACCATCAGCGGGTCTGCTTGCATACGCTGTGCCATGTTCAAGGCGATAAGACAATTGGCCTTCTTGCCACGGAAATGCTGTGGAACAAGGTCTGACTCCGCGAGAACGCCAGCCATATTCCATCCTTCTTTGAAAATGTCAACACCACCAAAAAAATTGATGGGCGCTACTTGGTTCTGTGACTGAACCATCATGCTTTTGTTTTCTTCCATAATGAATCTGTAGTTAATGATTAAAAACTATTTGTTGCAAACTCGGCGTATGGAACGTGAGTAAGCTTTATTATCTGGTTATCTGTCTTTATGAGGTCAGCAACCGATTCGGCGCTGTCTATGAATAGCGGTGCTTCGATACCGAAAGCCTTTCCGAGACCAGCAATAATGTCGACACCGAGGTTGATCTTGTCGGCACCGTTGGTTGAGTTGTAGTCTACGCCGTTATGATGGCAGATGCACACCTCTTGCAAGTCATCGTTAGACACATTCTTCTCGAAGAATTTCCAGCGGGCGAGGGAGAAGAAGGAGTTCACCTTTCCTTCGACGGCATCCACCTTCGCCTTGCGGTATTCCTGAATCTGATACAGCGCTTTGTCGCAGTCCGCGACTATCTGAGCCAGTTCTGCTGAACGTTCATTGAGTTTCTGCTTCTCCCTGTCGATTCGGGCATTCGTCTGCTCACCAGAGAGAAGTTCGATAACGGCATCACGTCGTGCCGTGAGTTCCCTCTTCTGTACCGTGATGACATCAACGTCCTTTTTCTCGGTCTGCGGCTGCTGTGCCCTGACCTCTTCAAGTTCATGTTGTAAGGCTATTATCTTCGAATCGAACTCAATTCTCTTTGTATCGTTGGACTTCTGGAGCTCTCGCAAGTCGTTTAACGCCGATTCCTTCGCTCTCAGCGCATTTTCATCCGACGGCCCGATGACTTTTATGTATTCATTGATTGAACCCGTCAGAAACGTTATTCTCTCGTTCAGCTGCTCGGCCTCTTTCTGGAGTTTGGTCAAACGCTTCGACTTATCAGCATTGAAATTGGCAATGGCCTTTGCTCTCGCCTGGTGCTTCTCGTCCTCGGTGAATTGGTGGCCGCACGTCGGACATACGTTCTGCTCACTGAACATCTTATCGAAGTCCTCTTCATTGGTCTTGTTCCATTTCTCCCTGATTTCCTCAAACTGATTTACGAGTTCCATTTTCTTCTGAAGCCTGTCGCTTTGCGCCTTGGAGTTCTTGGAATGGTTATCCATAGCCTTCGAGTAGGCATCGCTTGCCGTCATGATTTCGCGCCTGAGACGTTCAGTTTCCTTGGTATGCTCTGCCCACCACTCATTCTTTCGCTCGGAGATTTTGCTTTCTATGGCAGCGAGCTTTGCCGAATGTTCCTTGACTGATTGCAATTCTTCTGGGCTTGCCTGAAGCTGTCGGTCACAATCGGAAATCTTCATATCGAGTTCCTTCTTCTCCTTGCGGAGTGCGTCAAAGTCCGCTGATGATTTCAATTTATCCTGTGCCACTATCTGGCTCGGAATTGTCTTTAGTTCCTCGTTGGCTCGCTTCTTGGTGGATAGCGTCTGTATGCGCAATTCGTCCACGGTTTTCTTTTCGGCAACCGCTTTCAGCAGGGCAGGGTAGGGAGCCATCAGTTTTGCCTCGTCAACCTCGCCGGCAACGGACATCAGCAGCTTGCGTCTTTCATCCATCTTCAATCCCATGAACTTCGTAATGTCCGAGAGCATCAGCAGCTTCTCGAAGTCGCAGATGGTGTTGAGTTTCGCATTGAACTCCGTCATGGAGAGCGGAATGTCATTGAAGAAACGGCTCTGCTTCGTTCCTTTCAGTTGCTCGTCGGGCTGGCCGAGTGCTTTCCAGTCCTCCGTGAGCTTTCTTTCCAGACGAACCTCATAGCTATCATCGACCAGCAGCGTGACGACTACCGAAGTCTCAATTTTATGAACGACCTCGTTGTTCTCGTCCAGAGTCTGGATGACCTCGTTCGGTTCCATCGTCTTACCTGTCAGACACCAGTAGTAAGCTTTATAAACAGTGGTTTTCCCGCTGCCATTCGCTCCGCTGATGTTCGTATTCTTCCCTACAAGGTTAAGCAGCAAGAACCGCGTTTTCTTGAAGTTCTGAATACAGATGCTTTGTAATCTGATTTTTGTCATTGTTGTACATTGTTTAATTGTTAAACTTTACTATGTCATATAACACACTTATTATCGTTTCGAAGAATTCTGTCAGCTTCTTTGCTTTTGGTCGGAAGTATTCTTCACTACTGATGCAATGTTTTTCCCATTCCCTGCGTTCCCGTTCCCGTTCTCGTTCCCGTAATTCTGATTCATGGCGATGTATTGCATCATGCCGGTCACGGGCGAATTGTCTGAGTGAGCACATTATCACCATTGGAGAAACCGTTCCGTAGAATTGTCCGTACTGACCGATTTTGAACTTGTAGAAGAACAGCATCAACTCAGACAGCTTCATGTAGTAATATTCAGCCGCAATGATTTCGGCACATGAACGTATCTGACCTTCACCGAACAAGGTTTTGCAGTTCGAGAACTCCGCTAAATCCGTCAGCAGCGGTACAAGGAAAGCAACAGCGGCCAGAGGGTCGTATTCATGGTTTATCCTGCCGAGCGTTGGCGAATTGCCGAAATAACATAATTCTTCATTGCGGCAGATGTGCACCAGTTTCTTGGGAGCATAATCAACCAGCAGCTCCATCAGCTCGCTTGTGCTCTTCAATTTCCGTGAAGATGTCGCCAAGGACTTTCTCTCCAACTGTACGAGCGCGTTGCTCATTGCTGTTTCCATTGTTTCCATTTCCAAATGGTGAATTGTTGTCGTATCTTCCTTCAAGTACTTTTATGAAATTCTTCGGGCCGAAAAGCCAAGTGGCATCGGGTGACCAGTTCTTGTCATTGTGGCCGTTCAGAAAATCACTCCTGGCAGCTTTCGTGATCACTTCGTAAACCGCATCAATGCCGTACTGAACGATTCTTGCATGAATGGCCTGCTTTCGGTCTTCGGACAGTCCCCTGATTTGCGCAATCTTCCTTCCATGCATCGACTTGTTGTAGAAGTTCATTATTCCGACATAATCAATTGGCTTCTCTTTTGGTGCGGCGTTTTCAGTGGAAAGCGCCAAAGATGAACTTTGTTCATCTAATATATCTTCTTGCTTTTCATATTTTATTTCTTGCTTTTTATTTTTTATATATATGCCCCCACTGGGTTCTTTGGGTTTTTCAGTAACCGAAATAACCGAGTGGGTTTTCTGGGTTTCAGCAGAACCCGCTGGGTTTTCTGGGTTCTCTTGTGAAAGTGGCCTGCCTCCTTTTAATCCATTCATTTTGTTACGTTTACGCCTCTCTTCCGCTTTTTCCCAATCCCTGAGAATCTGTGGCTTGATTAGCTTCATTGCAACTTTAACGAGTGGAGAAGTGGCCGTTTCCTTGTTATCAAGACCAAGGTCAAAGATTGCTTCCATTAGTTCACGATACAGTTTATCATCGAAATCGTTCAATACTTCACGCCAATCTCTGTAGACCATAAATCCTACTCTCTTATTCATACGCGCGTACCTTTTTTTTATTTAATAACTCGCGCCCCAGAAGCGAAGAATCTCGGAACCGAGATATACAGGCCTGCCGTTACACTTTCGGCGTTCGCACTTGATTTCATTTGCTATGGTATGACGGTACAGCGTCTTTGAATGGATGCCGAGCAGTTCGCACGTTTCCTTGATGCTGTATTTGCCATCCCTGCTGACTTTGGGACGTTCACTAACCATTTCCTGCCTCCTTCCTCTGATTGATGTCCGCAACCCGCCGCCGAGCGTTGTATATGGGAACATCCGTCAGAAAACCGAACTTCTGCTGGGTTTTCCTCGTCGCCTCCATCTTCCGCATACCGCCATTGATACACTCAGCGAAAAACCTTACAATTGCCAAATCACGTTCTTGTTTCGTCATATTTGAATAATTTAACTATGTAAATAAATATATTTCTAAAGTTTTTATTAACTTTGCATCGAAATTACATATGGTTCTTAAAACCGTGTTCAAATTTAATAATAAAAACTCTAAACGAGTATATTTTTCAGATTAAAAATAAGCATTTTTATATATAATTAAACTTTTTGTTTCGGTATTTTATGGATATTAAGAATTTAACTTTAAGAGACAGAGCAGAAAAGCTTGCCGCTGCGTTGGGGTTATCCATCGCAAGATTGCAAGCCGAGTGTGGACTGAGTAATGCTTTCTTCGCCAATGTGAAAAAGCTTACTCCCCAGACTGCGGCGAGAATTCGGAAGAGAATACCGAACGTCAACATAGAATTCCTTGAAACAGGCATCGGCTCGCCACTTCTGGACGTGGAGGAAACCGTTGCCATTTCTTCCATACAAGTTCCAATGCTGCCAATTTCCGCAGTAGGCGGTTATCTGAATGATTTCGAAACACAGATTCGTGATTTTGATTGCGAAATGGTGCTCTCGCCTATCAAGGGCGCAACATTGGCCATGACCGTAACGGGCGACAGCATGTCACCCGAATACCCTAATGGGAGTCGGGTGCTGTTGAAAAAGATCAACGACAAGGCTTTCATTGAATGGGGACGTGCCTATGTGCTTGACACGGAGAATGGTGCCATCGTCAAGAATGTGCATCCATGCCCAGACGATGACAGCTGCATCATGTGTCGTTCCATCAACCCGAACTTCGAGCCGTTCAGAGTCAAGAAAACGGCTGTCCGAGGATGGTACAAAGTATTGATGCAAATGGCGTTAAAATAAGTGAAAATCGGCAGAATGTTGCAAATTTCTTTCAGTGACGGAATTTGCAACATTCTAACTATTTGGTTTCCAGAGCAGTTACATCAAATGCTGCACATTCGCAAATTTTTTGTGCAATATTTTACTCGTAACGCATAGATTTTGCCGGATGAATGTGCGAAATGAAGAAACTGGGGATAATTAGAACAGAAATACTGACAATAAGGGTTGCTACATTCAGCAGAATGGTGATGGGGATGT
>JAEEGL015420954.1_pt1 | contig 89600 bp, 80 predicted proteins | sample 9134231 | NCBI WGS metagenome assembly JAEEGL01 (sample SAMN16246548, study PRJNA631951) | gut metagenome | biome: gut microbiome; feature: rumen; material: fiber-attached | host: Bos | place: Iran: Karaj | collected 2018-10 | reverse complement strand
GTCAAGGTCAAAATGGTCATTTTCGTTTTCGGATTCGGTCATTTGCTCACTATATATAAATATAAATATTTATTATATAGTGGCGGATTTTGACACTTGGAAAACGATTTTGACCAAATGACCAAATGACCAAATGACCGCCCCAGCGTGTTTTTTTCTAAATCATTCGTGAACCGCAATCGCCTGTCCTTACCTTTGCACCGTATGAGCGTCCTTAACTCTAAATTCTCATTCCACTGCGATAAAAAATTATTCCATTGCGTTAAAAATTTAACCCATTGCGTTAAAAATTTATCCCACTACGTTAAAAATTTATCCCACTACGTTATTTCCTTAATTGAGAAATCGCGTCGAGAAGGTGCTGTGAAAGCCAACGACGACTGGCGGAAAAAAGATGTATTATCTTTGCACCAGAAATGAAAAGCGACGACGAAAACGTGTTGCTCCGTAGGCGGGTGCACAGCATACGGGGACATCGGATTCTGGTCGCGGAGCGTTCTTTGAAATGATTTACATACAGAGCTACAGGAATCAAGCAGATGCTCGAATTAGCGCCCCTTCGTTGCTCGGCTTGATTTTTACTCCCAGACCTTGAGGTTAAAGGTGGCTTCGACGGCATCCTCCACGTCGTCGGGCAGGACGTGGAAGAAGTCGATGCCCGTGAGGTTCTCCACGTCGTCAATGGAACGGCAGTCGTCCATGTACTGCCCGTTGCCGGGCTTATTTTCCATCACGAAGCCGATGGCCTCGTAGCTCTTGCCCTTCGGCACCAGCACCACCTTGAAGAAGGCGTCGGGCACCGTCACGCGGTTACGGCCGATGGTCTTGGGCTCAGGCGAGGTGACGATGGGGCCTGTGACAATCCACGCCCGCCCGTACTTGCGTGCCCAGCGTCGGCAGGCGATTTCAAGGTCGTTCCAGTCGCCCTTGTTGAGGTTGTGGTCTTGAGGGCAAATGTTGGTGAGGTAGAAGCTGGCATCCATAGCTGCCTTGCTCCACTTCATATCGCCCGCAGGGGCCATGTGGCCGCGGTCATAGCCCGTGTGGCTGTAGTCGGCAAACTTGGCCTGACGTCCGTTGAGCGTGGGGTCGACGTCGAAATAATCGGTACGGTCAATCGTGCCGCGCGTCTCCTCCTTCGTCAGTTCGTAAGCCACCCAGTTGGGGATGAGCCAACCCTGATTGTAGGAGATGCGGAAGCCCTCGTGCTCAATGAGGCGCTCGCTGCGGGGCACCTCAAAGCGAGGCGTTTCAAGAGGGATGACGGCAGCCGGCTTTGATGCAGATGGCAAATCGGCAAGTTCAGAAGTCGGAGATTGCGCAACCCCTTCCGCACTTGCTTCAGACAATGGCTCCGATGGCGACATCTGTGCCGTCGGATTGCCGCACGCCACAAACAGGAGGCAGACAAAGGGAAAGTGACATTTTATCATAGGAATCATCAGAAAAGATAGTTGAAGCCGATGTTCGTCCAAAGGCCCGTGCCGTCGTTGGCGCTGAAGGGTTTGGCTGCCTCGAAGGAGATGACCATGTTGTGGTTCATGACCAGTTTCAAGCCACAACCTGCCGTACAATGGAGGTGCTCGTCCTCACCGCTATAATAGGGGGTAGCCAGTTTTTTCTGCACGTCGAACTGGTGCGGCTGGATGACCTGCCCGCAATCGAAGAACGGATTGACGGCAAAGCCCCAGTTCTGGTTGATGAAACGGAACTCCACGATGCGCCAACGCAGCTCGGCATTGAGCAGGGCGAAACCGTCGCCGATGACGCCGTTGCGATGGATACCACGCACAGAGGCATTTCCGCCCAAGCCCTCCGTGTACATCTTGCGGAAGAACATGGTGTTCATGTTGTTCATGAAGTAGAAGGGGACGCTGCCAAAGAGGGTGTACTGCGCGCCCAAACGATAGGCAAAAGTCAGCTTGTCGCCCACAACGGGTACGTAGTGGCTACCCATGAAGACGATGCCTCCGTTGGTGTGGTTGTAGGTGTCGGTACGGTAGAGCAGGTCGGGAGCGTAGTAGAACGTTGCCTCGATGTTGAAGCCGCGTGTGGGATCGCTGTCATGGTCGCGGGTGTCGTAGGTGATGCCTGCCTTGAGCTGAGTGACGTTGCCGCCTTCAGCCTCCTCGGGCATTATGAGGCTGAAATCGCGATAGAGGTCGTAGAGGGTCATTTGATCGCCATACCATGCCTGCTTCTCTGCATCATTGTCAGCCAGCTTGTCGCGGTTGATAGTTCCCGTCTTGATGTTGTAGTAAGCGAATCCAGCCGTCCAATTGAGTGCGCCGGAAATCTTCTTCTGCATACTGACGACAGCACGGAACTGGTTACGCGACATCCAGTTGAACGCACTCTTTTTTCCTTCGGGAACAGGCACGGAGGAAGCCACTGCCCCTGGCCCATTGGATAAGAAGTAAGCTACATCGGGCACATACGGCGAGGCGAAGCCATTGAAGCCGTAGAACTCGAACTTAGGGGCGTTGAAGTAGGTGACGTCGAAAAAGAGCTTGCCGTCAGGGATGAGTGTCTTGAAGTCGCCATAGCAGCGGAGCACGCTGGAACCCTTGGTGTAAGTGCTGGCCTCAAGGTTGATTTTGTAGTCGTAGGAGGGGTAGCGGGTGCCGTCGCCATAGTTGAAGATGTCGCAGCAGAGGCCATACTGGAAGCCGAGGTCGCTGTCGAAGCCGACGACGGGCAGCGGGCCGAAGTTCCAGCCCTTCTTGATGATTTCCTTGTCGCTGATGGAGCGCGTGGACTCCTGCGCCACGAACGGCATAGCCATCAGCACGGCAAGAACAACGAGTGTAATTATCCTTTTCATATTATTCCTTATTAAAATATGCGTATTAGGGGCGAGTCTCACCTTCCAGGTAGCGCTGCATGGTAAGCTCACGTCCGTCGAAGGTGGCGAAGGTGAACTTTTCCACCCAATCACCGAGGATGAGCATACGACATTCGTCGCTGAGGGGGAGGTCAAGCTCGATGTGGCGATGACCGTAGAGGAAATAGTTGATTTCGGGATGAGAAGCCAAGTAGTTCTTTGAAAAAACAACCAGTGGCTCGTTTTCCTCTCCCTTATAGGCAGGCTCGCCCTCGCTGTCGCGCTTGCGACGGCTGTTGGCTGCCCATTTCAGGCCGAGGCGCACGCTCCAGTCGGGGTGGAGCAGATAGAACGCCCGCTGGCAGAAACGGCTGTGGAACAGGCGACGCAGGAAGCGGAACTTCTTGTCGCCCTCGTCGCCCAACCCGTCGCCATGAGCCATGTAGAAAACCTTGCCTTCGATTTCTACCGTGTAGGGCTCGTAGTGCATGATGACGCCGCACTCGCGCTTCAGGTAGTTGTGGCACCAGATGTCGTGATTGCCAATGAAGAAGTGAACCTCGACGCCTCTGTCGGTAAGTTCGGCGATCTTGCCCAGAAAGCGCACATGCCCCTTGGGTACCACCTGACGGTATTCAAACCAATAGTCGAACATGTCGCCCAGCAGATAGACGGCCGTGGCCTTCGTCTTGATGCTGTCGAGAAAACGGACGAGACGACGCTCACGCGTGCGGTTCCAACGGAGAGCACGACAGCCGAGATGGGCATCGGAAAGAAAGTAGATCAACATGGGATAATCATTTACGGTTAGTCATTCGTTCACAATCATTCAACATCAAAGCCGAGTTCGAGCTTTGCCTCGTCAGTCATCATGTCCTTGTTCCATTCGGGCTCAAAGACAAGGTTAACCGTGGCCGATGTGACGCCACTGACGCCCTCGACGCGCAGCCGCACGTCCTCCATGATAAAGTCGGCCGCAGGGCAGTTAGGAGCCGTGAAGGTCATGTCAATTTCCACGCGGGCGTCCTCCTGCACTTCAATGCGGTAGATAAGCCCCAAGTCGTAGATATTGACGGGGATTTCAGGATCGTAGACGGTCTTCAGCACCTCGACGATGCGTTCTTCCAACTGATATTTCTCTTCTTCTGACATGGTTTTTCTATATTCTCCCTTCGTCGGCATAGCTGTAGTAACCCGAGGCAGTAAAAATGACGTGGTCGATAAGGCGGATGTCCATAAGCTTGGCAGCCTCGCTGAGGCGCGAGGTCAACTGGTCGTCCTGACGGCTGGGACGAAGGCTGCCGCCCGGATGGTTGTGACAAAGGATAAAGCTGGAGGCTTTGTTGAGCAAGGCCTCGCGCAAGACAATCCGTATATCGACCAGCGTTTCCGACAATCCGCCCTTACCGATGAGCGAGCTTTTAATAACGCGCGAAGCCTGATTTAGCAGCAAGGCATAGCTGTATTCGGCAGCCTCGTCGCAAAGGAGCGGATAGTAGTATTCGTAGACTTGCTTGGCTGACTTGATGGTAGGCTGCTCTATGCGATCCATGACACGGCGGTTGCCCAATTCGCAGGCAGCCAGGATACTGATGGCCTTGGCGGGACCGATGCCAGGGAACTCCGTCAGTTCTTCCATCGACATGCGTCCCAACCGGATAAGACTGTCATCGCAATCCTTCAGCACGCGCTGCATGAGCGAGACGGCATCCTCCTGCGTATTGCCCGAGCCGATGAGGATAGCTAACAGTTCGGCATTAGAGAGCGCAGCAGCACCGTGACGCATCATCTTCTCGCGCGGACGGTCGTCCTCAGCCCACTGGTTAATGTTCAGCTTTTCGTTCATCCCTGTTTGGATAAAATCAAGCCTTGTTTTTGCGAAAACAAGGCTTGTTTCTTTCACACGATAGCCAATGAATCAGGCTTTCACACGGCCGACATAGGAGCCGTCGCGGGTGTCAATTTCGACAAATTCGCCCTCATTAATAAAAAGAGGTACGCGAACCTCGGTGCCGGTTTCCAACTTAGCTGGCTTCAGCGTGTTCGTAGCAGTATCGCCCTTAAGGCCAGGCTCGGTGTAGGTCACCTGAAGCACTACCTTGATGGGCAGCTCGCCAAAGAGCACGTCGCCTGTGGTTGCATTGGTGACGACCTCGATTTCCATACCTTCCTTCAGGTATTCCACGCCGGTGATAACATCGCCGTTGAGGGTAATCTGCTCGAAGGTCTCCTGATTCATAAGCACGTAGCCCATGTCATCTTTGTAGAGATACTGATAAGGACGACGCTCAACACGGACGTCATTAAGTTTGAAACCAATCTGGAACGTACGCTCCAGCACACGGCCGTTGACAACGTTCTTCAGCTTCGTGCGCACAAAAGTGTTACCCTTGCCGGGCTTCACGTGCAGGAAGTCGATGCAGAAATAAAGCTGGCCCTCCAAGTCGATGCAAGTGCCGATTTTAATGTCTTGACAAAGAATCATAATTTATCGATTTTAAATGTTAATGATGAATTCTTCCTGAAAAACGGCTACAAAAATAAGCCTTTTGGGAGAAAAAAACAAAAAAAACACGAAAAAAACGCATGGAATTTTGGCTATTCCAAAAAAAGGCTCTAATTTTGCAGCCCAAATTGAGGAATTGAGAGAACAATAATCAAAAGATAAGAATATGAAAAGGACATTTCAGCCCTCTCTGAGAAAGAGAAAGAACAAGCACGGATTCCGTGAGAGAATGGCCACCGCCAACGGTCGCCGAGTACTGGCCGCACGTCGTGCCAAAGGCCGCAAGAAACTGACTATCTCAGACGAATTCAACGGAGTACGCAACAAGAAGTAATCCGCGGGAAGTCCCCAGTCGGGGCGTCCGAGAGATGAAGTAATGGTTTTTTGGGGCCATTACTTCTTTTTTTATAAATAAATGCCTACCTTTGCTCCCCCATTCGTTTATTTGTACCCAAAATGGAAAAGGAAAAATCATCTCCCAAGGAAAAAAAGCCCATGAAGCGTAATGTCTTCTGGATAAACATTGCTGCCATGCTGCTGGTGGTCATACTGGCCATCTTTCTCACATTCCGCTGGATAAGCTCCTACACGCAGCACGGGAAGGCCATTCTAGTGCCTAACGTGACAGGCATTGACGAACACGATGCCATTGCTGCATTGCAGGCCAAGAAACTGAGAGGCGTTTCCTATGACAAGACGTATGTCAAGGATGTTCCAGCAGGTGTGGTCGTTGACCAACGTCCTGAAGCCGATGCCAAGGTTAAGCGCGGACGTGTCATCTACCTGACACTCAGCTCTGGCAACGAACCTATGGTAGCCCTACCCGACATTGCCGACAACAGTTCGCTCCGTCAGGCTACGTCGCAACTTCGCGCTGCCGGATTCACCCTAACACCCAACGACACCATCCGCGGCGAGGCCGACTGGGTCTATAAAATGCGCTACAACGGACAAGAGATGCACGGCGGCGACCTTGTGCCTGAAGGTGCTGCCATCACCCTTGTTGTCGGCAACGGTGAAAAAGAAGAGGAGAAGAAACCCGAACCAGTAGTTGACGATGACTGGTTTTGATGAGATTGACGACGAACTGTTAGCGGTGGGTTTGCTTCCTGAAGCCTCCGACGACCTCGACGAGGATGACCTCAACGACGCCCTCGACGAGGATTCGGGGCTTTTTGAGCACTACCGCCTAACCGTCGACAAGGGGCAAGAGCAAGTTCGCATCGATAAATACCTCTTTACTCACATCCCCGGAACGTCACGAAATCGCATCCAAAAGGCGGCAGAAGCAGGCCTCATTCGCGTAAACGACAAGCCCGTTAAGAATAATTACCGCATCAAGCCTTGCGATGTCATCACCGTCATGATGGACCGCCCTCGTTACGAGGGAAACATCGACCCAGAGAATATTCCACTAGACATCGTCTATGAAGACGACGACCTCATGGTCATCAACAAGCCCGCAGGCATGTGTGTCCACCCGGGCGTCGGTAACTGGGAAGGTACTCTCGTCAACGCCCTTGCTTGGCATCTGAAAGACAATCCTGACTACGACCCCAATAACCCCGAAGTGGGTCTTGTACACCGTATTGATAAGGACACTAGTGGCCTGCTTGTCGTCGCAAAGACAGCAGACGCCAAGACCTCACTCGGCAAACAGTTTTTCGAAAAGACCACCAAACGCCAGTATAACGCTCTTGTCTGGGGGCTGATTGATGAAGACACAGGAACCATCCGCACACAGATTGCACGTGATATCCACGACCGCCAGCGCTTCACCACCTACGACGACCCAGCCATTGGCAAGCACGCCGTCACCCACTACACAGTACTTGAACGTCTCGGCTACGTCACCCTCGTGCAGTGCCAACTGGAAACCGGTCGCACGCACCAGATCCGCGTTCACATGAAGTACATCGGGCATCCGCTCTTCAACGACGAGCGCTATGGCGGTAATGAAATCCTTAAAGGAACACCCTCCGGCAGTTACCGGCAGTTTGTGCAAGGCTGTTTCGATGTCTGTCCGCGTCAGGCGCTTCATGCCCGTACACTTGGGTTCGTCCATCCTCGCACGGGTGAGGAGATGTTTTTTAACTCTTCCCTCCCCAATGACATGACAATCCTCCTCGACCGCTGGCGCAACTACATCTCCCATCGTGGAGACTTTGCTTCGAATAATATCCTCTGATTAATCCGATTATTACGAATATTTCGATAAATCCCCTACTCCCATGAAACGAACTATCGCCATTGTAGCCGGAGGCGATTCCTCCGAATACCACGTTTCCCTCCGTTCGGCCGAAGGTCTTAACTCTTTTATGGATAAAGAGCGTTACGACCTCTGGACCGTTGTCATCCACGGTACCGATTGGCACGTCCAGCTGCCCGATGGTAGCACAGCCCCCATTGACCGTAACGACTTCAGTTTTGAGTACGCCGGACAGCACATCCGCTTCGATTACGCCTACATCACTATCCATGGCACGCCAGGTGAAAACGGTCTGCTCGAGAGCTATTTCGAGCTCATCCGTCTCCCCTACTCTACCTGCACGCCCCTCATTTCTGCCATGACGTTCAACAAGTTCGTCCTCAACCAATACCTGCGCAGTTTCGGTGTGCGTGTGGCAGAGTCGCTCACGTTGAAGCGGGGAAGCAATGTCACGGATGACGACATTATCAGTCGCATCGGCCTGCCCTGCTTCATCAAGCCTTCCTGCGGTGGCAGCAGCTTTGGCACCACCAAAGTCAAAACACGCGAACAGATTCAACCTGCCATTGCCGAGGCCCTGAAAGAAGCCGACGAAGTAATGGTGGAAGCCTTCATGGAAGGTACCGAAATCACCTGTGGTTGCTATAAGACACGGAAAAAAAGCGTTGTTTTTCCTATCACGGAAGTAGTAAGCGAGGACGAGTTCTTCGATTATGACGCCAAATACAACGGTCGTGTCAGCGAAATCACCCCAGCCCGTATCCCTGAGGAGACTGCCGAACGCGTTCGCCAACTTACCTCCGCCATCTACGACATCCTCTCCTGTCGCGGCATCATTCGCATCGACTACATCATCACCGAGGGCGAGAAGCTCAATCTCCTTGAAATCAACACTACGCCCGGCATGACCGCCACCAGCTTCATTCCCCAGCAAATCCGCGCAGCAGGCCTCGACATCAAGGACGTCCTCACCGACATCATCGAAGATTCTTTCTGATATGGACTTCTCTAATATGCGGCCTTTTGAGCCGGAAGAACTGCCCGCAGCCTACGACGAGCTTGTCCAAGACCCTTCGTTCCAGAAAATCGCTCGAAGCGTCTTTCCGGACATTCCCTTCGAGCACATCGTGCACACTATGCGTGGCTGTAAGACCTGCATGGAGTTTCAGGCTGCCTTTTGCAGACCTTTCCTGAAAGGTCTTGTTGACCGCTGTGCCACAAGCCTTAGCTGTGACTTCAGCGCTGTCAATCCCATTCCCGGACAGCAGAACTACACCTATATAAGCAATCACCGCGACATTGTTCTTGACTCAGGCTTGCTCGACCTATTGCTTATCGAGCAAGGACTCTCCACTGTTGAGATTGCCATTGGCGACAACTTGCTCATCTACACTTGGATAAAGACACTAGTGCGAATCAACCGTAGTTTCATCGTCACTCGCTCGGGTGGCATCCACGATATCCTTCATGCCAGCCAACGTCTCTCGGCCTACATGCACTATGCCTCCAGTGTCAAGCGAGTGCCCATCTGGATTGCCCAACGCGAGGGACGCTCGAAAGACTCAACGGACGAGACGCAGGAGAGCCTTCTCAAGATGTTCGTCATTGCAGGCACGGGTGATAATAAGCAGCGCCTCAAAGAGCTAAACCTTACACCCCTCGCTATCAGCTACGAATACGACCCGTGCGACTACCTGAAAGCACAGGAGTTCCAGCTGAAGCGCGATGTTCCTAACTACCGGAAATCGCAGGCTGACGACCTTCTCAACATGCGTACTGGCATCTTCGGTTGGAAAGGACGCATCCACTATCAGGCAGCTCCTTGCATCAACGACTTCCTTGACTCGCTGCCCGATAACATGCCGAAGCCCGACTTCTTCACTGCCGTTGCCCGCCACATCGATACTTCCATCTATCGTGGTTACCAGCTCTTCCCCGCGAACTACATCGCCCTTGACTTGCTGCGAAAAGAGAACCTTCAAATGAATAACTACACCCCTGCCGAACGTGAAGCTTTCGAAGCATACCTTGCAGGACAACTTGCCAAGGTGCAGCTCGACAAGCCAGACCTCCCCTTCCTCCGCCACAAGCTACTGGAGATGTACGCAAACCCTGCTCTCCATCAACTCAGCTGTGACAATAGGAACTGATTCCGAACTATAATATCGGACCAATAACATCAAACGCTGTCTGCGTAACGCAGTGCGCTGGCATAAGGACGCAGTGCGTTGTCGACACAGCACACTGCGCTACGGAAACGAAGAAGGGGACACCTGAATGCGTCCCCTTCTTCGTTTGTTTTCCTCTTTGCAAAAGAGGTGTCAAAGATTACTTTGCAACTGCCACGGAACGGACTTCGCGAATGACTGTAATCTTCACCTGGCCTGGATAAGTCATCTCATCCTGAATTTTCTTGGCAATCTCACCAGAAAGGGCTTCGGTAGTGGCATCGTCAATCTTGTCGGCACCAACAATAACGCGGAGCTCACGTCCAGCCTGAATGGCATATGTCTTGGTAACGCCCGGATAGGACATGGCGATGTCTTCCAAATCGTTGAGGCGCTTAATATAAGCCTCAGCAATTTCACGACGGGCACCAGGACGAGCTCCGCTGATAGCATCGCACGCCTGTACGATAGGAGCCAGCAAGGTATTCATTTCTATCTCATCATGGTGGGCACCGATGGCATTGCAAATGTCAGGTTTCTCCTTGTACTTCTCAGCAATTTTCATGCCATAAAGGGCGTGTGGCAGATCGGTATCCTCGTCAGGCACTTTACCGATATCATGAAGTAGACCGGCGCGCTTGGCTTTCTTGGGATTAAGTCCGAGTTCGGCTGCCATGACGCCACAGAGATTAGCTGTCTCACGGGCATGCTGGAGCAGATTTTGGCCATAACTGGAGCGGTATTTCATCTTGCCAACCAGACGGATGAGGTCGGGATGCAGGCCATGCACACCAAGGTCGATGGTGGTGCGCTTGCCAGTTTCGACAATCTCTTCCTCAAGCTGTTTCTGTACCTTGGCGACGACTTCCTCGATACGCGCAGGATGGATACGTCCGTCAGCAACCAATTGATGGAGAGCCAGACGAGCGGTCTCACGGCGCAAGGGGTCGAAGCCGCTGATAACGATAGCCTCGGGGGTGTCGTCAACAACGATTTCAACGCCACAGGCAGCTTCAAGTGCACGGATATTGCGCCCTTCACGTCCGATGATGCGTCCCTTCATCTCATCATTCTCAATGTGGAAGACGGTAACGCTGTTTTCTATGGCGGTTTCAGTAGCGATACGCTGGATGGTCTGGATGACAATGCGTTTGGCTTCTTTATTGGCCGAAAGCTTGGCCTCCTCCATGATTTCGTTGACGTATGAGGCGGCATCTGTCTTTGCCTCCTCCTTGAGCGATTCCACGAGACGCTCTTTGGCTTGATCAGCAGAAAGGCCGCTGATGGACTCAAGCTTCAAGCGTTCCTGTTGTTGCAGGTGTTCCAGCTCTTCCTTGCGGTGTTCAACAACCTGTAACTGATTGTCGAGATTCTCTCGAATGGCATCAGCCTCCTTTCCACGACGTTGGAGTTCCTCCTGACGCTGGTTGAGCTGCTGCTCGCGCTGTTTGATGCGGTTTTCAGCCTGCTGGATTTTCTGGTTGCGGATATTGACTTCCTTCTCCAGTTCGGCTTTCTTGTTGAGGAATTTCTCCTTCACTTCAAGGAGTTTATTCTTTTTGATTACTTCGGCCTCGGCTTCCGCCTCTTTGATGACGGCCTTGTACTTCGATTTCGAGCCGACGAGGAAGATGAGATACACCACAAGGGCGCCCACTACAAGGCCGGCTACGGCTGCAATTATCACTGTTGTTACTGTCATACTACTTGTTTGTTATTACGATAAACATATAAGAATCCACAAAAAAGTAGTGCGTGAGAGGGAATAGGCGCGGTTTTATGGCTCGTTGCCAAGATAGTCCGTCAGCAGATCAATGGACTGCTGGAGGCGTTCGGCAAACGGCGCGGTATCGTTGTCCCGACGACGCTCCAGATTCATATAGCTGTTCTGGAGGGCCACCATAGCCAGGTATTGCTCTTTGCTGAGGCCGGGATAAGTCTCGCGATATCGGTTCAACATATCGTTAATCTGCCTGGCGGCATCGCGATACAGCTGCTCGTCATTTCGATTGATGTGCAGGGGATAGTTCGCGTCGCCTATCAGCAGTTTTATTCTCAGTTTGTCGTCCATTGTCAGGGTGGTTTTCTATACCATATTATATATAGGGGTTCCAGCCGCACAGCTATGCGTTAAGCAGAGCGATGCAATGGTCAACTTCACGCACTAATCGGGCAAGCCTATCGCGCGTGGAACCGACATCATCTATTTCGATGCCTTCAAGCACGCGGCTTGTCTTTAGGTTCAGGTAAGATTGTTCCAGCACGGCGTAATCCTCTCGAGCCTTCGTCAGGTCGGCAACGGCAGTCGTCAGACGGGTACGCAGCTCAAGATTCTCGGCCTTGAGCGCATCATGCCGTCCGATGAGCAGGCGAAGCTTCTCATCAAAGGTGTCAAGCAGGATCTCGTCGTCGCGGGTCATTTCTCTAATAGGATGAAGAATGTATATGGAATTCCTTATTTCTTCTTTTCCTCAGTCTCGGACTGTTTCGGACGTTTCTCCTTCTTCGCAAGGCGGACAACGTTATAAACAAACTCCGTCATCCACTCGGCCGAATAGCCAAGCTGCTGCTGCAACTGACGCACCACACCCACAGTCTTGTATGTTGCCTCGTCTTTCCAGTTGTTCTTCGTGAGGATGTCCGTGATAGTCTGTTCCGTGAGAGCATGCAACGCCTTCTTCATGAAGTTCGGCGTGCGGAACTTCCACTTCATCAAATTACCCACGAGCATCATTAAACTCTCGTTGAATTGCTGGAAGCGGAGGAAGTAGCTGTTGACGTCGTTGATATTGCGGCAGTTTTTCTTGATAGAAGCGTCGATCTCCTTAAAGAAGCCTTCGCTGATGCCATAAAGCTGCATGAGCATCTTGCGGCAATGCGACTTCTCGGCCAATCCGAGCTTATTGTTCTGGGTGGGAATCTTCAGGGAGCGCTTGAACATGGCGAGGTCGGGCAACATGTTGATGTTGGTTATGCCGATGTTCGACGCCATAACGGCCTGATAATATACCCGTATGAGTACCATGAAGTCCTCCATGGTGCCCACCTTGATTTTCTCTTCGGCATTTTTCTTGCCGAACAGTCTGGTGAATAGGTTCATTTTCTGCTTTTTCCTTCTTTCGTTTTACTCCCACTCGATGGTCCCCGTGGGTTTGGGCGTCAGGTCGAAAAGGACGCGGTTGACGCCTTTCACCTCGGAAACGATACGAGCGGTAATGTGTTGGAGTAAATCAAAGGGAACATTTTCAACCGTAGCAGTCATGGCGTCGCGCGTGTTCACCGCACGGATAATGACGGGCCACTCGTAGGAGCGCTTATTTTCTTTCACGCCCGTGGAACGATAGTCGGGCACAACGGTGAAGTATTGCCACACCTTGCCCTCCAGCCCGTTCTTGGCGAACTCTTCGCGCAAGATAGCGTCCGACTCGCGAACAGCCTCAAGCCTATCGCGAGTGATAGCGCCGGTGCAACGCACACCCAAGCCCGGGCCGGGGAAAGGTTGACGATAGACCATATTATCAGGCAATCCGAGTGCCTTGCCCACCACGCGCACTTCGTCTTTGAAGAGCAATTTGATGGGTTCAACAAGCTCGAACTTCAGGTCGTCGGGCAGACCACCTACGTTGTGGTGGCTCTTCACAGGGCCGCTTTCCACGATATCGGGATAGATGGTGCCTTGGGCGAGGAATTCAATACCCTCAAGCTTGCGAGCCTCTTCTTCGAACACGCGGATAAACTCGCTACCGATAATCTTGCGCTTCTGCTCGGGGTCGGCTACGCCAGCCAACTTGTCGAGAAAGCGGTCCACGGCATCCACATAAACGAGGTTGGCGTTCATCTCACCACGGAACACGCTCACCACCTGTTCGGGTTCTCCCTTGCGCAGAAGTCCGTGATTGACGTGAACGCATACAAGTTGCTGGCCTACAGCCTTGATGAGCAAGGCTGCCACGACGGACGAATCGACGCCGCCACTCAAGGCAAGCAATACTTTTTTGTTCCCAATCTGAGCACGGAGTGCAGCAAGTTGTTCTTCGATGAATTTCTCTGCCAATGCCGGCGTGGTGATACGCTCCATGTCGGCCGGACGAACATTACCTGATGTTGTCATACGATTGTTGTTGTTTCCTTTTTTTACTTTATGCCTGTTTTTTCAGCAGGTCGCGGATTTCGCCGAGCAGGACCTCTTCCTTCGTGGGTTCGGGTGCAGGTGCAGCGGCAGCAGCAGCGGCGGCAGCGGCTTCCTCAGCAGCTTTCTTCTTGGCATTGAGCTTGGCGATGCCACGGATGACGAGGAAGATAGAGAAGGCGATGATGACGAAATCAACGAAGGTCTGGATAAAGTTGCCATAGTTCAGCGCAGCTTCTGCCACTTCTTTACCTGCTTCAGTCGTATAGGCGGGCTTGATAACCCAGCGCAGCGTCGTGAAGTCAAGTCCACCCATCAGCGAGCCGATAGCGGGCATAATGATATCGTTCACAAGTGAGGAGACGATCTTTCCAAACGCGCCGCCGATGACCACACCAACAGCCATATCTACCACATTTCCTTTCATTGCGAAGTCCTTGAACTCCTGTAAGAATTTACTTTTTGCCATAATTTTACTCTTTTTTAAATGAAATTTCGTGCAAATATAAAAAGGATTTCTTAATTTTGCGCCGTTTTTCAAAAATAAATGCAGAAAATAGTGATTTTTTTATTTTATAACCTCAAATTTTAAGTACAATGATTAAACTTGGTATTAATGGTTTTGGCCGCATTGGACGTATGGTTTTCCGTGCAGCAGTTGAGAATTTTGGTAAGGACATCGTCGTTGTCGGCATCAACGACCTGCTCGACCCCGACTATCTGGCCTACATGCTGAAGTACGACTCCGTACACGGTCAGTTCAACCACGACATTAAGGTTGAGGGCAACTACATGATCGTCGACGGTCAGAAGATACAGGTCTTCGCCGAGAAGGATCCCGTCAACATCACCTGGGGCGCTCTGGGCGTTGACGTCGTTGTTGAATCCACCGGCTTCTTCCTCACCGCTGAACTTGCTGAGGCACACCTCAAGGCTGGTGCCAAGAAGGTCATCATGTCTGCTCCTTCGAAGGATGCCACCCCGATGTTCGTCTATGGTGTCAACCACGAGACCTACGCTGGCCAGACCATCATCAGCAACGCCAGCTGCACCACCAACTGCCTTGCCCCCATCAGCAAGGTCCTGAACGACAAGTTCGGTATCGTCCGTGGCCTTATGACCACCGTTCACGCCGCTACTGCTACGCAGAAGACCGTTGACGGTCCCTCCAAGAAGGACTGGCGCGGTGGCCGTGGCATCCTAGAGAACATCATCCCCAGCAGCACCGGTGCTGCTAAGGCTGTCGGCAAGGTGCTCCCCGTTCTGAACGGTAAGCTCACCGGCATGTCCCTGCGCGTTCCCACCAGCGACGTCAGCTTCGTTGACCTCACTTGCGAACTCGCTAAGCCCGCTACTTACGACGAAATCTGCGCTGCCATGAAGGAAGCTTCCGAAGGCGAGCTCAAGGGCGTTCTTGGCTACACCGACGAAGCCGTCGTCAGCACCGACTTCCGCAACGACCCGCGCACCTCTATCTTCGACGTCAAGGCTGGTATCCAGCTCGACCCGACCTTCGTCAAGGTTTGCGCTTGGTACGACAACGAATGGGGCTACAGCAACAAGGTCCTCGAGATGGCTCGCGTCATCATGAAGTAATCCCTGCTTCACAACGAAACGAACTATCCTATCAGGCCGCACTTCACGTGCGGCCTGATATTTTTATGATGTCTTTTGGCTCAATTGTCTCACGGCCCTGAGAGATTCGCCTGCTCTACGATTTTATTCCCTTGGGCTACGGATTTATTCCAAGGGGCTAAAGTTTTATTCCCTTGGACTCTCCTCGATATTTTCTTTGCACATGAACCCTGTATTCGATCTGCCATTTTATCCAAGGGGTTAATAATAGCAGCATTGGGATTTTTGAACTATTCTTTGGCAGCAAGGATTTTTTCGCGGCAGGCTTCCATGAGCCAGCCTGGAGTAGAGGTGGCGCCACAAATGCCGACAGACTGCGTAGTGGGGGTGATGAGGGCAAGGTCTATCTGCGAGGCATCCTCGACGTGGTGGGTATTTGGATTGACGGCACGGCAAGCTTCGAAAAGCACACGTCCGTTGCTGCTCTTACGCCCGCAGACGAAGAAAACCAAATCGTGCGATATGGCAAAACGCTGGATATTCTCCAGCCGGTTTGCCACCTGACGACAGATGGTGTCGGAGTAACGGAACTCAACATCGGGTGCCATACGCCGACGGATGACATCAACAATCTGGCGAAACTCAGGGAGCGACTTGGTGGTCTGGGAATAAAGAAGCACAGGACGCGTGAAGTCTATGCGGTCCAGCTCGTCGATACTCTCTATCACAACGGCTTTGCCGCGCGTCTGCCCTACAAGACCGAGCACTTCGGCATGGCCTTTTTGGCCGAAGATGACAATTTGTGCGCCGTCGTTTGCCTGAGCATCACGGTGGATGCGTTTCTGGATGCTGAGCACGACAGGGCAGGTGGCGTCGATAAGCTCAATGTTATTGGCACGGGCAATGGCATAGGTTTCGGGTGGCTCGCCGTGGGCACGCAGCAACACGCGCACATCATGCAGGCGGCTGAACTGCTCATGGTCGATAGCGATAAGCCCCAACCGACGCAGGCGCTCACACTCCTCGCCGTTGTGGACGATGTCGCCCAACGAGTAAAGTGGCACCCCACGGCTCAGTTCCTCTTCAGCCTTGCGGATAGCAGTAGTGACGCCGAAGCAGAACCCGCTACCCTTGTCAATCTCGACGGTCATCGTCCTTTTACTCTTCGTTGCAGACCCTTAGGTATTGCTCCATCAGCCACTCGTTCTGCTGGGGTATGGTGAGATTGCTGTTATCGAGCAGGATGGCGTCGTCGGCCTGACGGAGCGGACTGATTTCGCGCGAAGAATCGATACGGTCACGTTCTTTTACGTTCTCCAGAATCTCCTCAAACGAAGCCGGCTGGCCCTTGCCCAGTAACTCATCGTAACGACGCTGAGCACGCACCTCGGCCGTAGCAGTAACAAACACCTTCAATTCAGCATCGGGAAAGACGACGGTACCGATGTCGCGTCCATCCATGACGATGCCCTTCGCGCGCCCCATCTCCTGCTGTTGCGCCACCATAGCCGTACGCACAAAACCGACGGTTGCGATAGGGCTGACATGAGCCGAAACCTCCATGCCTCGGATTTTGTCCTCAATGTACTCGTTATTTAAATAGGTATCGGGGCGGCGCGTCTCCTCATTAAATCGGAACGTGATGTGGATGTCGGGCATAGCAGCCTCTAGCTTATCTAACTTGATGCTGCCGTCGGGCAGAAAAAGGTCATGCTGCAGGGCATAATAAGTGACTGCGCGATACATAGCGCCCGTGTCGATGTAGGTGTAGCCGATTTTCGATGCAAGGTCCTTGGCCATCGTGCTTTTGCCGCACGAGGAATGGCCGTCGATGGCAATGATGATTTTCTTCATAGATTATAGGGTATAGGAAAAGTTCATGGAAAGGGAGTTTGAGGCAACGTTGTAGCGTCCGTAAGCGACGCCCACTTTAATACGGCTGACGTTGATGCCCGCGCCTAAGGTGAAGCCTGCCAGCGAGCGGATGCCCGAAGTAGAGGCAAGTTCTCGGCTGAGTTGCCCGTTATATCCTAAAGCCAGCCATGTTGTCTCTGTAGGGAACACATCAACGCCCACAATAAGATGACGCAATAGCAGATCCTTAGTGGAGAGCGCATCGGTACTATAAAAGTCCGCAGCACGCCAACGCGTGAGATTAGGCAACGTCAACGAAAAACGCACCGGCGCATGAGTGAGGCTCTTGCTGAAGCCTGCCACAAGATTGAAAGGTAGCGACTCGTGCGTACCGTCATAAGTTTTCACTTGCCCGCCCAGCTGACGCGCCACAAGCGAAAAGGAGAAGTCTGCATCAGGACTCAAATAGTTCACGCCCAGGTCAACGCCTAGGGCGAGGGAATAGACGACGTCGTAGTTGGAATAGATGAACCGCCCCGTGACGCCGCCCGACCACGTGTCGCTGAGGGCGTAACTGTACGTTGCTGCCAGCGCCATATCCTTAGCGGTAAAGGTTCCCGTATCGGTGCCCTCAACATCGGTACGACGCATGGTACCAAAGCCCAGGTATTCTGCGCCGAAGGCCAGCGCCGAACGGTCAGTAGGGGTAAGGTTGTACGAGACTCCGGCCAGATTACTTCCAGCCATGTAGCTCATGTACTGAAGCCCTAGTGTACCGGGTGCCATGCCAATAAGCAGAGCAGGATTGTGGAACGCAAGCATGGGGTCGTCATCATCGGCACTAACGTTATCGCCACCCAGTGCCGCCGCATGGGCCGACACGGGCAGACGCAGAAACTGAAAGGCCGAACTGTTCTGGGCCGTACCTCCCAACACAAAAAAGACGGACGCAAAAAGGACAAAAAGGGAACGTTTCATCATATTTCTCAGTTTTTCGGCCGTAAAGATAGTGCTTTTTTATGCGAAAAAAACAAAAAACGCCCGAATTATGAAAAAAAAACCTTTTTAGTGTGCATTCAACGAAAAAAAAGTATTACTTTTGCCACAACGAAAAATAGCATAAAACAAAAATACAACTATGGAAGTAAAAAAATCGAAAAATGCCAATCTTGAAAACAAGAAGGGAACATGGATTCTGATGGGTCTGGTGACTGTCTTCGCCCTCCTTTATGTGGCCTTCGAATGGACGCAGCACGAGAAGAAGTATGACGGTGACATCCTTGACATGGGTGACATCGTTCTTGAGGAAGAAGTTATTCCTATCACCATGCCTGAAAAGAAAACCGTCCCCCCACCACCGCAGGCCGTTACGCAGGCTGAAGTGCTCAACATCGTGGAAGACGATGCAGAGATTGAGGAGACAACCATCGCCTCTACCGACGACCAGGCTGAGTTCGTTGAAATCTCGGAAGACGTACCCATCGTGGTGGAAGAGCCCGAAGAGGAACAGCAGATTTTCCAGGTCGTAGAAGACATGCCTGAGTTCCCGGGCGGCACACAGGCATTGCTGCAGTACCTGAAGAAGAACATCAAGTACCCGACCATCTGTCAAGAGCAGGGCATTCAGGGCCGTGTCGTCGTGCAGTTCGTCGTCAACAAGGACGGCTCCATTGTCGACCCCGAGGTCATCAAGCCCATCAACCCCTACTTGGATAAGGAAGCCCTCCGCGTAGTATCCACCATGCCGAAGTGGAAACCAGGCTCACAGCGCGGCAAACCCGTGCGCGTGAAGTTCACGCTCCCCGTCCAGTTCAAGTTGAGCAACTAAAGAGCTGCGCTCAATCAGAAATTAGAAATTAGGAATTAGGAATTGACCCTGCGGCAACCCGAAATGCTAAGCCGATTCCAAATTCCTAATTTCTAATTTCCTTTTTTTTAATTACTGATTCCACATTTGAAAACTATAAAAAATGCTTACCCCCTCCCAATTGCTTTGTAAAGTCAACGACCATCTCGAAGGTCTCGACTATTTTCATGAGCCCGAGAACCTCTATCTGCCCGTGCGCTATATCCTTTCAATGGGCGGCAAGCGTCTGCGCCCCGTGCTGATGCTTATGGCCTACAACCTCTTCCGCCCCGATGTCGATGCTATCCTTGACCCCGCCTGTGCCATCGAGGTCTATCATAATTTCACCTTATTACACGACGACCTCATGGATCGTGCCGACGTACGTCGCGGAAAGGCCACCGTTCACCGCAAGTGGAATGACAACACCGCCATCCTGTCAGGTGATGCCATGCTTTCGTATGCTATGAAATGCATGACTCGCATTGACGACTCTCGCTTGCGCCCAGTTATAGACACATTCATCCGTACCACCCTCGAAATTGACGAAGGCCAGCAATACGACATGGACTTTGAACAGCGCGACAAAGTTTCAGAGGCAGAGTATATTGAAATGATACGTCTGAAAACCAGCGTACTGCTCGGACGCAGCATGAAAATAGGCGCCCTACTGGCTGGCGCATCCGAGGACGATGCCGAGAACCTCTACAAGACGGGCGAGCAGATGGGACTTGCCTTCCAACTCCACGACGATTACCTCGACGTCTACGGCGATCCCGACACCTTCGGCAAGAAGGTGGGTGGCGACATCCTATGTAACAAGAAGACGTTCCTTTATGTCAAAGCCATGCAGCTTGCCGACGACCTCCAACGCCGCGACCTCCTGTACTGGTTTTCTACCAATGATAATGACCCTCTCTTCTCCGAAACGAAGATTGCCGCCGTCACCCGTATCTTTACCAACCTTGACCTGCCCGTTATCTGCCGCACCCACGAGGACGACTTTTACCATCGCGCGCACGAGTATTTAGATAAGGTCTCCGTCGCGGAGGAGACAAAGGCCGGACTCCGCAGTTACCTGGCTTCGCTGATGGAACGCACCGTCTGAGCCGCCCATGATCGTTGACACCCATACACACATCTACACCGAGGTGTTTGACGCCGACCGTGCCGACGTGATTACCCGCGCCCACGAGGCTGGTGTAGACATTCTGCTGCTTCCTAATATTAACCTAGCCTCTCTTACTCCCCTTTCCAATACCTGCCGCACTTGGCCCGACATCTGTTATCCCCTCGTTGGCCTCCACCCAGAGGATGTCCGCGAGGATTACGTCGAGGTGCTGAAGGAGATAAAAAAGAGCCTCACTCCTGCATCTCCTCAAGGGAGGATGAGCCCTCCCATCGGTATTGGCGAGATTGGCCTTGACTTCTACTGGGACGTGACCTACAGAGCCGAGCAACTTCGGGCCTTTGAGCTGCAGCTAGGCTGGGCAGCCGAATATCATTTGCCCGTCGTCATCCACCAACGCGCCGCCTTCAATGAACTCTACACTATCATGGAATCCTTCCGCAGCGAAGCATTGACAGGCATCTTTCACTGTTTTGGCGGTACAGCTGAAGAGGCTGAAAAACTGCTCTCGTTCCCTGGTTTCTCGCTTGGCATCGGAGGCACGGTAACCTATAAAAAATCCACGCTGCCCGACGTACTCCGAAACTCCGTCCCTCTTGACCGTATCGTTGTGGAAACCGATGCTCCCTACCTCTCTCCCGTCCCCTATCGCGGCAAACGCAACGAGCCTGCCTTCATCGTTGAAGTCATCCGGCGTCTTGCCATTATTTACGATACTACCCCCGCTGTCGTCGCAACCCGAACCTCTGCAACAGTCTTCCGTCTCTTCCCCACCCTTCAATTCTTCTGCCTAAATCCATGAAGCAAAACATCTTTCTCCTTTATTTGCCGCGCTTACTGCATATGACGGAAAATCCTCTCTTTCTTAACCATCCGTATGCCTACACAGGTGATGTATCGTTCACCTTCGAACTCACAGAATCCCTCCCTGTTGAAGAATTGCAATTTGGCGAATACACGTGGACGGGATCACTATTCGAAAAGCGCAGGGATTCATCTTCTATACCGACGGAGCCTACATGCTCTACAACTGGAGCCGCAGCAGCGGACACAGCATCCGCCCCGTCCGCATGAAACCACACAAGAAATAAACGGCCAAATCCTTCTATACTATTGACAGACTGACGGCGAATGAGGCGAATTTTACGAATATTGGCTTTTTTCTTGCATTTTCGCCTGCTGCGTCGTATCTTTGCAGCAGAAAACCATAGAGGTACGAAATAGAATCGAGCTGAAAAAACTAAATAATGTCCCGTTTAACATTATTTAATCCTTTTGGGGGTATTTGATTTTTCGTTTCGAGGGTCTTTTAAATAAAAACTGGCTATGAGGCGTCTTGCCATCTTCATCCCTCTGTTCCTCTGCGTCGGCCTTTCGGCGCAGACGGAGGAGGATGTTAATAGGATAGCAGGTTATGCCTTTCACCTCAACTATTTCAGCCAGCTCTGTCCGCAGGAGAAGGTCTATCTCCATTTGGATAACACGGCTTACTTTCAGGGCGAGACTATTTGGTACGCAGCTAACGTGGTAGATGCCACTACGGGAGGCGAAGCTGCCAGCAAGGTGCTCTACGTGGAGCTGCTATCTCCTACGGGTGTGATTCTGAAACAGCAGAAGCTGAAAGTGGTTGACGGGCGTTGTCACGGCTCGTTTTCCCTTATTGATTCGTCTGTCGAGGAGGCTGTGAAGATGCGTGGCGCCATCGGCTACCCAAGTGGTTATTACCAGATTCGCGCCTACACCCGCGCCATGCTTAACTTCGACGATGCGGGCATCTTCTCACGTGTCATCCCCGTCTATAAGGAGCCCAAGACGGAAGGCGACTATAGTGACCCCGTCATGGAACGGTACACCTATCACGAGGTGAACCGCCCTGACCCGAAGCGCTCCGAGAAGCTGGACAAGTTCAACCTGACCTTCTATCCCGAAGGGGGACACCTCGTTAGCGGCCTTGCCTGCCGCATCGCCTTTCAGGCAACCGACAAACAGGGGCATGGCGTCAATATTGAAGCGTTGACGGACAACGACGGTAACACCCTCCCCATCCCCCTCCAGCACAACGGCATGGGCAGTTTCTCTCTTACCCCCGATAAGACAAACCGAAAGGTACAGGCCATCTACGAGGGAAAGAAATACTCGTTCACGCTCCCCGAGCCTGAGCCGGAGGGATGCACGCTACAGGTTTTGAGGTCAACAAGTCAACAAGTCCACGATTCAACGAGTGGAGATAGTCTTATCGTCAATTTTGCTGCCGCAGGGCTGCCGGCAACCAAGCTGCTTGCCTATACGCTTACTTCGCAGGGGCGATGCCACGCCGTGGATACGCTTACCGTCGGCGCAAGGGGCTGCACACGTACCCTCTCCACAGCGGGATTTCCTACGGGAGTCTATCAGCTGACGCTCTTCGACGCCGAGGGAGCTGTCTATGCTCAGCGCCTCTTCTTCGTTGACAACGGCATTCCGACCGAGACCGTTTCCGTTACCGCAGACAGGGCGGACTACCGCCCCTTCGACGAAATCCGCCTGAACCTGCAAGTCACGCCTCCTTCAGGAGGGGAAGGGGGAGGCCGTACCTTCTCCCTTGCCGTGCGTGATGCTGCCGACTACGGCACAGCCTACCGTGACGACATCCGCACCTACATGCTGCTTTCGTCCGAACTTAAAGGCTTAATCGAAGACCCGGGGTGGTACTTCGAGGAAGGTCAACAAGTCAACAAGTCAACAGGTCAACAAGTCACTAATCACTCCAAAGAGTTAGACCTCCTAATGATGGTGCAGGGCTGGACGCGCTACAACTGGCGTCAGATGGCAGGGGTGGAGCCGTTTGAAATCCGACATTATACGGAGAGCCAACTCGTAGTTGACGGCTGGGCGTTCAGCCGCATCAAGGAAACACCTCTCCCTGATGTGAAGATAGCCGTGCGTCTCTCCTCGTTAGACCGAAAACATCAGCAGGAGACCACCGTCACTACCGACAGCCTCGGCTACTGGAGCGTCGGTGTGGAGGATTTTGAAGGCGAATGGGACCTCTACATGGAAACCCGTCAGAAAGGCGACAAGAAGGGAGACAAAACCACGCGCGTCCGACTGGAGCGCTCGTCAAAGCCCGCCCTCTATGCCTACCAGCCCATCGAAAAATATATCCCCGATGATAGGTGGAATGCCTCAGACATTGAGATGGTCGAGGAAATGGAGGATTCTTTTGTGCTTCCCTCTGATGCCCACTTGCTGCAGGAGGTAGAGGTGCAAAGCCGACGCAAGTACATCGACTATTACACGTTCAAGGCTTTCGATGCCGCGAAGGATGCCGAACTAATATTGGATGAGGGAAATTACACCTACAAGGTGGTGGACTACTTGCGCGAGAAGGGCTACGATGTCACCTTTCCTGTTGGAGAAACCTTTGAATCCTTTATATCTAGATATAACTATGACGATTGGTTATCATGCCCACCTCTGGAAGAGATCAATGGGCGAGACTCTATAATGTCGCGTACTATCTATTACCAGTGGCTATCAATACAATCCCTTATAAACGGGGTTCGTACCTTTTGGTTTATTAAAGATGGAAGGAGAGATCGTACTGGACCGTCATTTTTTGATGGTTACGATATAGATTTGGAGGAGGTAAAAAGCATTATTGTCTATGATGACCGGAACTTGTTCTCTTCTTTCCCTGCCATTCGAGATTTATTTACGAATCGCCTAATTCAGAAGTTCGAAAGACCTCATAAATATCTAGGACTTCCCGCAGGTCTGTACATTGTAGAAATTGAGCTTAATCCCTCCCGCAAGCGTCGCACTTATGTGGATAAAAACGCCCGTTCCACCTCATTCACCGGCTATACCCCTGTTGTAGAGTTCTATGCCCCAACGTACCCAAACGGCCCTGTGCAGGGGGACAAGGACTACCGTCGCACTATCTATTGGAACCCCGAAGTCACAACGGATGCCGACGGCTACGCCTCAGTCTCGTTCTTCAACAACGGCTACAGCCACGCCCTCACCATCAGCGCCGAAGGAATGACAAGGGACGGCGTACCGATTATTAACTAAATACGCGCATTTGTATGAAAAAAGTAACGATTTGTCTCAATAGCATTTCTTTGGAAAAGAAGTCCCTTAGCGTTGAACGGGGACATGTCTTTATCTCTGCCGGATATGCCAAAGAAAAATCGGATGGCTCCTTGTCAATTCATGGCTCTGTACTTCCTTTTTTTGTTAGGGAAGATTTCGAACTGAGAACTGGCGACAGCATGTCCATTCGTATCGAGCCTACGGACGAACTCATCTTCGAAGGTGTTTCTGCCAAAAAGGATTTCGGGCGTCTTCTGGAACAATTTAAAGATATAGAAAAAAGACTCATCGATAAAGGAGCAATCAATGATGAAAGGAATAGCACTAACCATTAACGGAGTAACCACTACTGCAGCCATTGACGGAGCTGGAGTCGGGATTGTGGTTGACGTCCTCCCGGAGTATAACTATATTACTTTAGGAGGATATGACCCGAATACTGATATGCACATTACTTGGCTGGCAAAGGAAATTACACCCAGTGACACTATTGAGATAGCTATTATTGAAACCGAAGAAGTCTCTCCATACAAAGAGATGTCCCACAAGGAAGTCCTTGAAAGAGCCCAGGACATCGCTTCGGATAAAGAAGCGGAAGAAAGGGCAAAAGCTCATTTACTGGCAAAATACCTCTCGTTGAAAAAGTACCTCAATGAGAATAAAATCATTTGATATGTAAAAGGGCTTCCGTTCAGAAGTTTTTTTAGTGATTAGTGAGTAAAAACCACTATTATAATCCATCCCTGAAAGCAACTGATCTCACAGCCCAAGCAACGGTTTATAAACACGGGCGCAGTTTATATAAACAGGGGCCGTGTTTATATAAACAGGGGCGCTGTTTATAAACATCGCACTACGCGCAGAAATTGCCGTCAAACGATGACATTCTCTCCATAAAAACATGAAAAATTGCTACACTCCTACACCAATGGGCTTATTCTGCTGGTACATAAACTATTGTGGGTGTAGCAGGGCGATTATTCCTACACTTTCCTACACCTTCCTACACCAAAACGGGCATTTTATGGTTCATTTAACGCGGAAAAGAACCCTTTTTCTTCACGAAATACCATGAACTTACCACGATTTTTCATGAAATAATTCGAAAAATTCGCACAATTCGCCGACAGAAAGGACTCACTCGTTCAGAAAAAACAGCGAATTAGCCGAATGAAGCGAATTTTAATCTTTAACACGAATTACCGTGAATTACTCATGAATTGACCATAAATTTATAAATGGATAATTTATGGTCAATTCGTGGGAATTTATGTTTATCTTCTCCACGAATTTTCTTGTCGGTTTTTATACCTGGCTGAGGCGCTCGTGCATGGCAGCAGCGGCACGACGGCCATCGCCCATAGCGAGGATGACGGTGGCTCCGCCTCGGACGATGTCGCCTCCGGCATAGAGCGTGGGAATGCTGGATTGCATCTGCTCGTTGACGGCAATGGTGTTCTTGCGCCCAAGCTCAAGCCCTGGTACGGACTTCGGCACGATGGGGTTAGGGCTGACGCCTACGGCTACCACAGCAAGGTCAATGTCCATGGTGATGGTGACGGGGCTGCCGTCGGCATTCGTCATGGGCACAGGACTGCGACGTCCAGAGGCATCGGGCTCGCCCAGCTCCATCTTCTGCAGGACAACCTGACAGACATGGCCTTTCTCGTTGGCAACGTATTCCAGCGGGTTATGGAGCGTGAGGAATTCGATGCCCTCTTCCTTGGCGTGCTTGACCTCCTCAAGACGGGCAGGCATCTCGGCCTCGCTACGACGATAGACGATGGTAACACGCTCGGCACCAAGGCGCTTGGCGGTACGGCAGGAGTCCATAGCCGTGTTGCCGCCTCCTACCACCATCACCCGACGAGCTGGCGTGATGGGCGTATCGGTCTCAGCATTGGAGGCATCCATGAGGTTGATGCGGGTGAGGTATTCGTTGCTGGACATGACGCCCACGCTGTTCTCGCCTGGGATGTTCATGAAGTTGGGCAGGCCGGCGCCCGTAGCCACGAAGATGCCGGCATAGCCCTGCGCCTGCAAGTCCTCTACGCGGATGGTCTTGCCCACAAGGCAGTCCTTGACGAAGGTGACGCCCATCTTCTCCAGCTGGTTGATTTCGACATCGACGATGCGGTTGGGCAGACGGAACTCGGGGATGCCGTACTTAAGCACGCCACCAATTTCGTGGAGCGCCTCGAAGACCGTGACGTCGTAGCCCCGCTTAGCCATATCGCCAGCGAAGGAGAGTCCAGCAGGACCTGAACCGACGACAGCCACGCGGAGTCCGTTCTTGGGAGCCAGCTCGGGCAATGCCATCTGACCCGACTCACGCTCGTAGTCGGCAGCGAAGCGCTCCAGGTTACCTATGGCAACAGCCTTGCCGCTCATCTTCAGATGGATGCAACGGCTCTCGCATTGTTTCTCCTGCGGGCAGACACGTCCGCACACAGCGGGCAGCGAGGAGGTGTGCTTCAGCACGCGAGCAGCATCGAGGAAATGTCCCCGCTCGATATTCTTTATAAAGGAAGGTATCTCAATGGCAACGGGGCAGCCCTCCATGCAGGTGGGGTTGGCGCAGTCAAGACAACGGTGAGCCTCACGGACGGCCTGCTCAGGGGTGTAGCCCGTGTTGACCTCCTCGGTGCGGGTGGTGGCACGATAGACGGGGTCGAGCTCGTTCATCGGGCAGCGCTCAATAGCTGTGCGCTCCTTTGCCTTCATAGCCTTGCGCAATTCCTCACGCCAAGGAGCCGTGCGAGAGATAAGCTCATCGATTGACTGGCAGGCGTCAGACTTCGAGCCAGAAGGTGTTTGTTCCGGCTGTGCCTCAGATGCAGCACCATCCGCTGAAGTCTGGAGGCTGTTAATCTGACTTTCTGAGTTATATCGCTCAAATGCTTCCACTTCCTCGGCCTTGAAGGAGCCCATGCGCTTCATCATGCCGTCCCAATCAACCTGATGACCATCGAATTCAGGGCCATCGACACAGACGAACTTCGTCTGTCCGCCCACGCTCACACGGCAGGCACCACACATGCCCGTGCCGTCAACCATGATGGTGTTGAGCGACACGTCGGTGGGGATATTGTACTTCTGCGTCAGCAGGCAGCAGAACTTCATCATGATGGCAGGGCCGATGGCGAAACACTTGTCCACCTTTTCACGCTGGATGACACGCTCGATGCCCACGGTGACGACACCCTTGTCGCCATAGGAGCCGTCGTCGGTCATGATGATGACATCGTCGGAACTGCGACGCACCTCGTCTTCAAGGATAATCAGCTCCTTTGTACGACCTGCCAGCACGCTGACGACACGGTTTCCGGCAGCCTTCAACGCCTGAATGATGGGCAGCATGGGAGCCACGCCCACACCACCTCCTGCACAGACAACGGTACCGAAGTTTTCGATGTGTGTAGCCTGTCCGAGAGGACCTACGACATCAGCCAACGAGTCGCCTACATTCATGTCGCAAAGACGCGTGGTGCTGACGCCAATCTTCTGCACCACCAACGTGATAGTACCACGCTGAACGTCAGCCGCAGCAATTGTGAGCGGGACACGCTCACCCTTGTCGTGGGTGCGGATAATGACAAAGTGTCCGGCCTTGCGGCTGCGGGCTATAAGAGGTGCTTCAACTTCGAGCTTGAAAACTTTCTCGGAAAATGCCTGTTTGGAAACAATCTGGAACGACATAGCGGTTTTACTATTTTACAAAAACAATCTTTTTCCTTATAACTAATACCTATTTCGGCTGCAAAGGTAATACTTTTCTTCGGATTTTATGCAAGAAACAACGATAGGAATGAATTTTTCTGCATAACAGCAAAAAAATACTGGGAAAAAGTTTGAAAATCGGAAAATGTAATGTAATTTTGGCTGCTAATATAGAAAATCATTATCATACCAAAGCACTATGGGATATTTACGATTTGAAAAACCCCTGATGATAAATCTGGAGGAATCCCTGCCACGTGAGATTTTGCGCACAAACCGATCGGGCGCCTACCATTGCTCGACCATCGTCGATTGCAACACGCGCAAATACCACGGTCTGCTGGTCCTCCCTGTCCCCAACCTGGACGATGAAAACCACGTGCTGCTGAGCTCGCTCGACGAGACCGTCGTGCAGCACGGGGCTGAGTTCAACCTCGGTCTGCATAAGTACCAAGGCAACGTGTTCTCGCCAATGGGACACAAGTATATCCGTGAATTCACTTGGGAGCGCGTCCCTACAACCCTTTATCGCGTAGGTGGCGTGATGCTAAGAAAGGAGAAGGCGTTTGTGCACCACGAGAACCGCATCCTCATCCGCTACACGCTGGTCGAGGCCACCTCGCCCATCCTGTTGCGCCTCCGCCCGTTCCTGGCCTTCCGAAGCGTGCGACAGTACACTCACGAGAACTGGCAGGCCGACAAGAGCTACCAGTTTGTTGACAATGGCATCAAGACCTGCATGTACCCGGGCTACCCCGAACTGTTCATGCAGCTGAACCGCAAGAACGAGTTTGTCTATCGCCCCGACTGGTACCGCGGCATGGAGTATCCGAAGGAGCGTGAACGCGGCTACGAGTTTACAGAAGACCTCTACGTGCCCGGCTACTTCGAGGTATCCATGAAGAAGGGCGATGTCATTGTCTTCTCCGGCGGCGTCAGCGAAGCAAAGTCTAACCAGTTCAAGCAGATGTTCCAGCACGAGTACGACATCCGTCCTCCACGCGACACCTTCCACAACAGCCTTGTCATTGCCGCTCATCAGTTCCACAACGTGCAGGGCGACAAGCACTATATTCTTGCCGGCTACCCCTGGTTCAAATGCCGCGCCCGCGACATGTTTATCTCGCTGCCTGGCCTAACGCTCTCGACAGGAGAACTCGACCAGTTCCACAGCGCCATGCAGACAGCCTCGCAAGCTATCAACGACTTCATCGACGGCAAGCCCTCGGAGTGCAAGATATATGAAATGGAGCAGCCAGACGTACTGCTTTGGGCGATGTGGACCTTGCAGCAATACGCAGCAAAGACGTCCATACAGGAGTGCTGGGAGCACTACGGCGAACTGATGACTAAAATCATGCACTACCTGCGCCACAGCAAGCACCCCAACCTGTTCCTGCATGAGAACGGCCTTGTCTATACCAACGGCGTGGAAAAAGCCGTCACATGGATGAACAGCACGGCTGGTGGGCGTCCTGTCGTTCCCCGCACAGGCTACATTGTTGAGTTCAACGCTCTTTGGTACAATGCCCTGATGTTTGCCGCCTCAGTCTTTGAAACGATGGGCAAACCCGGCTCGGCAGAAAAGTGCAGCAGCCTTGCCCAACTTTGCGGCAGCTCCTTCACGCGCGTGTTCCTTAATGAACATGGCTACTTGTTTGACTATGTGGACAAAGGCTCGGCACCCGACTATAGTGTCCGCCCGAACATGATATTCGCTGTGGCATTGGACTACAGCCCGCTCACACAGACGCAGAAGAAAGCCGTCCTTGACCTGACGACGCGCGAACTGCTCACCCCTCGCGGACTCCGTTCCCTCAGCCCGAAGAGCTTTGGCTACAATCCCATCTATCAAGGTGTGCAGACCGTCCGTGACTACGCCTACCATCAGGGCACCGCATGGCCCTGGCTGGGCGGTTTCTACATGGAGGCCTACCTGAAAATTTATAAGCGCAGCGGCGTCAGCTTCGTCGAGCGCCAACTGGTAGGCTACGAGGACGTCATGCAGGCCCACTGTATCGGCACCATTAGTGAGATGTTCGACGGCAACCCGCCCTTCCGCGGACGTGGTGCTGTGGCCTTCGCCATGAATGTGGCAGAGACGCTACGAGCTGTCGATACCCTCAAAAAGTATAACCAAATCTAATCAAATAGGAGGACACAACGATGAAAGTTTTAATGTTCGGATGGGAATTTCCTCCTCATATCAGTGGAGGCCTCGGTACTGCCAGCTATGGCATGACCAAGGGTATGGCCAAACAAAGCGACCTGGAAATCACCTTCTGCATCCCCCGTCCGTGGGGCGACGAAGACCAGAGTTTCCTGCGCATCGTCGGCATGAACAGCGTGCCCATCACGTGGCGTAACGTGGACTGGAACTATGTCCAGAACCGCGTCGGCAGTTATATGAACCCGCAGGATTACTTCGACTTCCGCGACCATATCTATGCCGACTTCAACTACATGAACACCAACGACCTTGGCTGTCTGGAGTTCTCAGGACGCTATCCCGACAACCTGCAAGAGGAAATCAACAACTACAGCATTGTCGCAGGCGTCGTAGCCCGTAAAGAGCAGTTTGACATCATTCATAGTCACGACTGGCTCACCTACCCTGCCGGTATCCACGCCAAGCAAGTCAGCGGAAAACCGCTCGTCATCCATGTCCATGCTACCGACTTCGACCGTAGTCGCGGCAACGTCAACCCCACCGTTTATGCCATTGAGAAAAACGGTATGGATCATGCCGACCACATACTTTGCGTCAGCGAGTTGACCCGCCAGACGGTTATCAGCAAGTATTATCAGGACCCAGCCAAGGTGACAACCATGCACAATGCCGTGGAGCCGCTGCCTGCCGAATACGAGGCCATCCAGCGCACCCGCAACGGCAAGGAAAAGCTGGTCACCTTCCTCGGACGTATTACGATGCAGAAGGGCCCCGAGTACTTCGTTGAAGCTGCTGCCCTGGTGCTTCAGCGCACCCACAATGTCCGTTTCTGCATGGCAGGTTCAGGCGACATGATGAACGCCATGATACGCCTCGCTGCCGAACGCGGCATTGCAGACCGCTTCCACTTCCCGGGCTTCATGCGTGGTAAGCAGGTTTATGAATGCCTCAAGAACAGCGACGTCTATGTCATGCCCTCTGTCTCTGAGCCTTTCGGCATCAGCCCGTTGGAGGCTATGCAATGTAACTGCCCCTCCATCATCTCCAAGCAATCTGGCTGTGCCGAAATTCTCGACAAGTGCATCAAGGTCGATTACTGGGACACTCACGCATTGGCTGACGCCATCTACTCCATCTGCACCAACCCATCGCTCTACACCTACCTGCGCGACGAGGGAAAGAAGGAAGTCGATGCCATCACCTGGGAAAAAGTGGGCTACAAAATCCGCGCCATTTACGATAAATATGTTTGATAACTTTGAAATTCTTAGAATATGAAAACCATTTGCCTCTATTTTGAAATTCATCAGATTGTCCATCTGCGTCGGTACCGTTTCTTCGACATTGGCACAGACCATTACTATTACGACGACTACACCAACGAGAACTCCATCACCGACATCGCCCAGCGCTCCTACATCCCTGCCCTGCAGACGCTGTTGGATATGATACGCGAGTCGGACGGCTACTTCAAGGTTGCGTTCTCGCTGAGCGGTGTGGGCCTCGAGCAGCTTGAACTCTATGCCCCGCAGGTCATCGACTTACTGAAGGAACTCAGCAAAACCGGCTGTGTGGAGTTCCTCGCCGAACCTTACAGCCACGGCCTCTCCTCGCTGGCTAACGAAGAGTTCTTCCGCTACGATGTGCAGCGCATGGTGAAGAAGGTTAAGGAGATGTTCGGCAAGACACCAAAGGTGTTCCGCAATTCGTCACTCATCTATTCGGACGATATAGGTGCTCAAGTAGCTGCCATGGGCTTCAAGGGCGTACTTACCGAAGGCGCCAAGCATGTGCTCGGTTGGAAGAGCCCCCACTACCTCTATCATGCCACAGGCAATCCCAACCTGCGTCTGCTGCTGCGCGATTTCAAACTCTCCGATGATATCTCGCTGCGCTTCTCCAATACGGCATGGGACGCTTATCCCCTTATGGCCGACACCTACATGGACTGGATTGCTGAGACGCCTTCCGAAGAACCGCTCATCAATATCTTCATGGAGCTCAGCGCCCTCGGCATCTACCAGCCGCTCAGCTCCAACATCCTTGAGTTCTTCAAGGCGCTTCCTGAAGAGGCTAAGAAACGGGACATCACCTTCTCCACGCCCTCCGAAGTTATCAAGAACCTCAAGCCCGTCGGTCCTGCCGAAGTGCCTTATCCTATGAGCTGGGTTGACGAAGAGCGCGACACCTCCTGCTGGCTGGGAAACATCATGCAGCGTGAGGCTTTCAACAAGCTTTATAGCGTGGCTGAGCGTGTGATGATTGGCGCCGACCCGCGTCTTATGCAGGACTGGGACTATCTGCAGGCTTCCAACAACTTCCGCTTCATGACCACGAAGCAGAACTCCGTTGCCATGAACCGAAGCATCTACGATGGCCCGTATGATGCCTTCACCAACTACATGAACATCCTCGGCGACTTCATCAGCCGCGTGAACAGCCTCTATCCTTCGGACATCGACAATGAGCAGCTTAATGCCCTGCTCACCACCATCCGTAATCAGGATCAAGAGATTGCTGCCCTGCATCAGGAGCTGGAAAAACTCCGTGATGCAGCCCCCGAGGAAGCGGCTCCGAAACCAGAGCCAAAGAAAAAACCCGCTAAGAAAGCCGTCAAGAAAAAATGAGGCGACTTGGGTTGCTGTGGATTCTCGCCTTGAGCGTAGTCTGTGCCGTTGGTGCTGACTACGCTCAACTTACTAATCTCCCCACCCTCTACATTGAGACACAGAACGGGCGGAGCATCACCAGCCGCAGCACCTACATTCTTTGTCGTCTCATCTACGTCGATGGCGAGGATACCACCGTCTATGACTCCGTAGAGATTCGTGGACGGGGAAACTCCACTTGGGGACTCGCCAAGAAGCCCTACCGCATCAAGTTTCCCGAACCCATCCGTTTCCTCGGCAAGGGACGCGCCAAGGCACGCAGTTGGACACTATTAGCCAACCATGCCGACAAATCGCTTATCCATAATGCTCTTGCCTCCGAAGTAGGCACCTTTGTCGGACAGCCTTTCACGGCAGGGTCGCTCTTTGTTGACCTCGTCCTTAACGGCACCTTTTTGGGCAACTACCAGATTTCCGACCAAGTGAACGTCGATAAACGGCGTGTCAATATCGTCGAACAGGAAGAGCCTGCTACGGAAGAAAGCGATATCACAGGCGGCTATTTCCTTGAGTTGGGCGGCTTCTCCACAAGTGACCCCGTATGGTTTCGCACGCCACGCAACATACCCGTTGCCATCAAGTCGCCCGATGAGACAGTTGTCAACAACGCCCAAAAGAACTACATCCGCTCGTACCTCTCCGACTACGAGAGCCGCTTGTTCTCCTCGGACTACCGCGACCCCGAACTGGGCTACCGAGCGGTCACCGATTCCTCCACCCTCGTCAGTTGGTACATCGCCACCGAAGTTACCGCCAACCCCGATGGGCTTTGGAGCACCTATGTCTATAAAGACGAAGACGACCCGTTACTCTACTGGGGACCGCTATGGGACTTCGACATTGCCTTCAACAACTGCAACCGCATTGGCGATGTCACGAGGCGTTTCATGACCGACGCCGGTTTCGGCAGCGAAAATGCAGGCATGTGGGTAAAGCGCATGATAAGAGACCCTTGGTTCAATTGGGCTGTCAATAAGGGATGGCAGCGCTTTGTCGCCGAGGGCATCGAATACCATCTGTTGGACTATGTCGATTCCCTTGCCGTTCTGCTTGACGAATCGCAGCAACTCAACTACCAAAAATACCGCATCGACCAGCGCGTCTATAACGAAATCTACCTCTTCTCCACCTATCAAGAGTACATCGACGACTTAAAGACGTGGATTTCCGACCACATCCAGTTCCTCAGCTACGGCTTTGCTAGCCGCTCGGGGGACGAAGAACCCCTCGACCCCTTCCGCGCAACCGAAGGCTGGTACTACCGCATCACTAATCGCGGCACAGGCATGTCTGTTGATATCAGCACTCCATCCGCAGGTGCTGGTGCCGTAATGTGGCAGACTGATGCCAGCCGCGAAAGTCAGCATTGGATTATCCGCAACGCAGGCAACCACCTTCAGATTGTTAACCGTGTGGGAGACCTCGCTCTCTGCGACCCATCCCCTTCATCAGAAACAGGCACGCAACTCAGCGTAGCACCGGCTGACAACACCGACGAACGGCAACTTTGGGACATCGTCACTATCAACGAGAACGGCAACTATAACCTTGTCAACGTCGCTACCCGTCACGCCGCCAACAATCAGGGAGGGGGTACGGACAACGGCAACCCCATTATCAGCTACACCAACGACGAGCGCAACGCTACCAGCAACAACCGCCAATGGCACATCACCAAAGAGGAACAAATCCCCGACTACATCCACGAGGAAGTGCGGGCTAACTTTGCCGATGCCTTAGCCGCTGCCGAAGCGTTCCTCTCCAGCCTCACACCCGACCAAGTAGGCCTCCGCGGAGGTCTCTACCCCGAAGCCGAAGTCACTACTTTGCGCGCCGTCTATGCTGAAGCCCTCGCTCTCGACAGTCGTGTGGAGGACGACTATATTCAGATGACCGTGCGCCTTCGCACAGCGCTGACGAAAGCCTCTACGCCCAATCCCATCACCAAGATTCAACAGCAGCTGACAGACCTGATGGCAGAGGGTGACAGCCTGCTTTGCGTCATCCGGCCTGAATGGATGGGCGACGACATCTTCATGTATAACCGCCAAGCCTGCGATGCCCTGCGCGACCTGCTGGCAGAGATTGAGCGCGTGGAACCTTACTACAACGACGACGATGCCCGCCCCTATGTCGACAGTCTCGCCGTGCTGAACGTCCGTGCCGCCACGTTGAATCAGCCTGACGAAAACACGGACTATTACCTCGTTAACACCTTGGGCTACTACCTCGATGCCTCCGAAGGGCTGCTGTTTGCCGATACGCTCACCTGCTCTTCCCCCTCCGCTTGGCGCTTCACCCCTGCGGCCCAGACGCCCAATGCCTACTACCTCTCCACCGATGCAGGTTTCCTCTTCGTGAAGGCAGGCGGCAGCGGCACGCTGGGACTCCAAGCCTCACGTCGTGCCCTCTACGGCAAGCTCTACTTTGCCCCCGTTAGTCCAGGCACTTTCAGTATCACCACCCTCTATGGCCTCTTGGGGGCAAACGAAAACATTGCCGACGGTATGCCCTGCACAGGCGCAGCTACCGACACCACCCTTGCCACGTGGACCCTACGCCCCGCCGAAGGTGGCAACGCCATCCGCCCCATCCCCCTGACGCCTTTGGAATACGCAGTAAAGCTCAACCCTGACAGCCGCACCATCCACTTTGAAACCGACGACGACCCTGCGCGCCTTGCCGACGTCATCGCCCATCTCTACACCACTGGCGGACGCCTCCTCTACACCTTCCCTGCCGACCGTCCCCAATCCATTGCCGACCTCCCCTCCGGCACCTACATCCTCACCTGGAACATCGGCGGCCAACAAAAAACCATCCGCTTCTTCAATAAGCGGTAGTCTCATTGGCAACAACACATGCCAAATTAGAAGTTAAATCAATTCCTTTTTAAAAAAAGAAGGGATTTTGTGTTGATTTCAAAATAATTGTTTACCTTTGCTGCGAAGTTTGTTCCATCCTACGGACCGGACAGACTTCAAACATATAGGAAAGGAAGCGTTTTAGCTTTTCGTTTCGTGTAAATCTCGACAGTTTGCGTGAATGAAAGGAAGCCAAGGACGCTCCAAGTTGGTTGTTAACGTTTGGGCTCTGCTCACACAATACACCAACGTGTGAGCAGTTTTTTCTTTATCTTCATTCACGGGCAGTCGAGAGCCTACACGAAAGGTAAGTCTAAATCAGGCTCACACTTTCTTTTCATTTGTCTTCACCAATTTTTATAACAACAAACGCGTCATAGAGCCGTGGTGTCCAAAACGACAAATATGGAAAAACTAAGAGAGATTATTCGACATTGCATTGAGAAATCTGCTGAGATTTTAAATGATCTGTACGTTAGGGGTAGGTCTGACCTTACAAGTTTAGTGATACCTAAAAATCAAGCAGAAGACAGCCTGCGTATAAGTGAACAAGAGCTAAGATTTGTGTTTTGTAGCCAGCTTGAGAGGACACTAAGAGACGAAACCAAGAAAGAAAACAAAATCCACTATTGCGTTGAGGAACCAACAAAGGATTTGTATAAATTCAGCGAAAAAGGAATCCGCCTAAAAGACCCAGAAAAAGGAAAAGGCCAGGCAGCTAATTTTGACCTAACAATTGAGAATGAAGGTTGCAAAGCTCTGATTGAGTTTAAAGCGAAAGCGGCCACACCTTATTCTTACAAAAAAGACTTTTGTAAACTATGGAATCCCAAAGAAGATAAAGACGGTAAACAAACAATACGTTTTTTCATAAACATATTTGAAAGGACTACTTTTAACAAAGAGGATTTCAATGCCTTCATTGAAAAGAAACTTGGCAATTATCAAAAACAAGAAAAGAAAAAGGATGTCGAGGTTGTTGGGGTTTTCTTGCGTGACAAGAAAGCGGACATTATTCTTTTGTAGAGTATTTAATTAGTTTATTACTACATTTTTTATCATAAATACACTTAAAATGAAAAAAGCACTTTTATTGTTTCTTGGTTTTTCTATTTGCTTGGTTTGTTTTTCGCAAACCGACGATGAAATGACACCTTATGAATTAGCTCGATATTCTTTGGCTAAGGAAACTTTTGTCAATTTAATTAAAAGCATGTCTGAATTAGATGCTGTTATTGTGTCAAGCATCATATCTGATGACTTAAAGAATTGTGAAGATAGATACGATTTGACGGCAGTACAAGAGGAAATAATTTACCTTTTTTGTGGATTGGGCGAACTCTTTAAAACGGAAGCCAACTATTGGTATGAGTCAACTTTGATTGGTTCAAAACGTGAAGCAGATCAAATTAAAACGTGGGGAGAAATAGGAAAAGATTACGCCAATAAAAGAGAAGAAATTGAAAAGAAAAAGACCAATGAGGATATTGAACGAGAAAAGAATAGAATAAAACAAAAAAGCGGGGTTAATTCACTCTTCAGCAAAATAGATAAGTCGTTTTCAGAATGGGCAACAAAAGGAGAAATAGAAAAAACAGTACAATACAACGAAAGAATGAGAACTTCTTCCGTTGCAGCATTCGACTCCATCTGTTATTCTTGCATTTGCGAGGATTTGAAGAAAAACAGCCGAATTAGTATTACAAGTTATGACGCTGATGAAGAAATCTGCAAAGTAACATGGGAAGTAACCGGTAATAACCGACAAAGACTTGCTTCAAAAGAAGGATTTTTTCACGTGTCACCAAACGATTACTTAAAGCTTAAAAATAGGCTCAAAGAGGATAATCATATTGTCGGTCAAGAGTTATCGTCAATCGTAATCGAAAATGGTTGTATTATTCCGAAAAAAATAAGAATATGGTTTGGACTTGATTGTAACTATTTTATTACGAGGGTGAATAGAGCGAAAAGAATGAATCTCTATGAAGTTGTTTTTTCAGATGAAGATGATTATTCAATATCTTCTGAGGTTATAAAAAACACAGAGTATAAACAGAACTTAAACGGTCATGTATTTAAGTGCTCTGATTTCGTTTCAAACATTGTTTTCGTTGATGATTTAGAAGAACTAATCTCTACAATCGCATCGAAATACAGGACATCGAGAACACAAGAAAAGCTGAATTATATTTTTAAATATGATATTCCAAAAATATTTGATTTAAATAAAGAATACTTCAAGAAAGAAGAAGTAGAGTATTTTTCGCAACAATTTGAACAATATTTAAAAAAACTCTAACTGAAGAAAAAGGCGAAATACAAAAACACTTTATTGACCAGATTCAAGGTGTCTAACCCTCCATAAAAGTTGACATTTGGGTTGGCAATAACAGCATCCCCACCTAACGAAGCCGTTTAAGTGGGGACAGCTTTTGTTTGTTAGAGGGCGAGAGTATAGTTCTAAGCCCTTTTTTCTGCAATATACTGCTTAATCTTCGCAATCAGCTGTCGCGTTGGCTCAATCTTCTCTTCAACCTCTTCTTGCTCTACATCTATTGAGCAGTTGTAGTCGCCCTCTTCACGTAGTCTTTGCAAGCGGGAGTAAAGCCTGCCCTCCTCTTTCGAAAAAACTCCCTCCTTAATATAATAAAGGTTGAACTGATTGACAGCACCACGATGGGTTCCCACAGCATGATGGTCGTTGACAAGGAGAGCACTTACCGCATGGAAGAGAGCATAGTATAGTCGGTTTGCTGCCATATCCCACAGATTGGCCTGCAACTGAACATCCAACTGGGCAAGCGTCTTTTCGACCTTATCCAATTCAAGCGCAACAATCGCGCGTCTTTCTTCTTCGTTAAGACTCATACAATAGCTGTTTATCTCGTTCAACATTATAGTGGAACAGCGTGCGAGGGCCATTATACCATTGGTCTTTCGTGAAGGCATGAGCGCTGATATCTTCACCCATTTCCCAACCCATATCTACAAAAGGAAACTCAACGTCGTCTTTTTCCTTGTAGCTTGCCGTAGGTTTGTCGAGCAGCAGGAGCAAATCCCAATCAGAGTCGTCGTGGAAGTCGCCTCGCGCACGCGAGCCGTAGAGGTAGAGCGTACTGCCCTTGGGCAATACACGTGCTGCCACTTGACGAATGTTATCTATAACCTGTGCTTTTTCCATTTCGCATTCGGTTTTCGCGCACAAAGTTAGTGCGAGCCGAGCGAAAAAGCAAATTAATTTGAGTTTTTCTGAGCCGTTGCCTAACAAAAAGCCTTCAAAAGAGGATTTAAGACGTTATTCCGTACAAATCAAAGGGATTGTAATCTCAGCGCAGGCAAAAGTTATTGTACTAAACCCGTTAGGACACGTGTCCTAACCCGTTGGGACACCTTACCTAACCCGTTGGGACACGTGTCCCAACGGCTTTGGGAGATAAGAAAATGAGATTTTATTTATAAAGCATTTTATGGACGGTACCGTCGGAGTAGCGGACAAGGCAGATTTCGCCTCGGCGTGGGGCGGAGAGGCGCTTGCCCAAGAGGGAATAGAAAGCAACGGGCTGCGCCGTCTCCCCTGCCCGATTCGCAGAGGGGCTGGATGGAGAGGAGGGGGAATGGATGCCCGACATATCGTCCAAATAGCCAAAATTGTTAGCAATGACGGCCTCTACCAACTCCTTGCCGCGTGTGTCGAAGCCGTTCGATTTATCTGCGCCGGCATAGTCCATAAAGAGGATTCCCGTAGGGCCTGCGGCGTTGTCGCGCAGGAAATCAAGGATAGCAGCATGGGTGTGGACGGCATTGTCGCGATAACCGTCGCTGGAAGAAATGGTGTAGCCGAAGAGGAAAACCACCTGCGAATAGGCAGAGGCGAAGTTCATCACCCAGCGGATGCTGCTCGTCGAAGTGGTTGCGTGGGAGGTGCTGAATCGCAGCAGACGCGTCATCGCGTTGATTTTCGTGTCGAGAGCCCCGTCGGCATAAGTCTCATAGTAATCCTGCATGTAGAGGGAAGCAGCTGCCGTTGAGGTGCCCGTAATCTGCCCCTTCGTCATGCTGTCCCACGTGGCGCTGTGAGACCAGTTGCGGATGAAGCCCCCAACAGGTTTGGAGGAATAAACATCGCGGCTGAGCAGCAGCATCTTGCCGCGCATGTCAGCCACCGTGAGGTCTTTACGGAAAGCCACGAAGAAGTCCTTCAGCCCATCCATGCCCAGCACATCAAGGAGCTGCTGGTTGTACGTCCCTTCCACCTGGTCGCCATCCGTTTCGTGCAGCAGATGAATGACAACGAATTCCGACGGATTGGCAAGGAGCGAGTCGCGTAGCAGGTAGAGCGCCTTGTCGAAACGCACGTTGGTGGGAATGATGCCGTGATTGATGTTCAGATAGCCCTCGCGGGTGCAGGGACGAAGGTCGAAGGCACGCACGCCTATGCGCCACAACTCGGCAAGGTTCAACTCCTGCGTGCGGGCAAAGCTGTCGCCCAAGTCGGCGTAGTCGGTAGCCCACCCGCTGCCCGTAGCGGCATCGTGTGCCCCAGGAATAGAGACGACTGCCACATAGGTGTCGTCAGGCAAGCGGCTCATCCAGCCCGCGGCACTTGCCTGCAAGGAGAAGAGCAGGCAAAGGGCGATAACTGTTTTTAATGAAGAATGAAAAACGTCATTTTTCATTTTAACGAAGCGGGTTTTTGTCGGACTTGTACCAGGCGATGAAACGGGTGATGCCCTCGTGGAGGGTGATGGAGGGCTTGTAGCCCACTTCGGTTTCGAGACGGGTGGTGTCGGCATAGGTCTGATAGACATCGCCCACCTGCATGGGCAGGAACTCCTTCTTGGCTTCTACGCCGAGAGCCTGCTCAATCTCCTGAATGAAGTCCATCAACTTGACAGGGTTGGAACAACCAATGTTATAGACCTTTGCGGGCACCTCGTTGGGGCACTCGGCAGCCACGGGCACGCGGTCTATGACGCCGATAGTGCCATTGACAATATCGTCAATATAGGTGAAGTCGCGGCTGAGGTTGCCGTGATTGAACACCTTGATGGGCTCGCCGTGACTGATGGCACGGGCAAAGAGCATGGGCGCCATATCGGGCCGTCCCCAAGGCCCATAGACGGTGAAAAAGCGGAGGCCTGTCGTGGGCAGGCCGTAGAGCTTGCTGTAGGCGTGAGCCATCCCCTCGTTGGCTTTCTTGGTAGCAGCATAGAGGCTGACGGGCGTGTCGACCTTGTCGTCCTCGCTGAAGGGCACCTTGCTGTTCAGCCCATAGACGGAGCTGGAAGAGGCATAGACGAGATACTTCACGCCGTTATGGCGGCAGCACTCCAGGATGTTCATGAAGCCTACGAGGTTGCTGTCGAGGTAGGCGTAGGGGTTGGTGATGCTATAGCGCACGCCGGCCTGGGCAGCAAGGTTGACAACTTTGTCGAAATGCTCGTCGGCAAAGAGGCGGCTCAGTCCTTCACGGTCGGTGAGGTCCATGCGGATGAAGCGGAATTCACGGCCAAATTCGTCGAGGCGTCCCTGCTTCAGACGGATGTCGTAATAATCGTTGATATTGTCGATGCCGACGACATCGTCGCCCCGCTTTGCCAGCAGGTAGGCAAGCTTCGAACCGATAAATCCGGCTGCTCCCGTAACAAGTATCTTCATATATTCGGATTTCTGCGTTTATTTTCTTGCAAAGATAGGAAAAAAACGAGCCACAGGCGTAGTAATTGCAAAAATTTCGTTACTTTTGCGCCAAATTGTGTAAAAACCCAATCAAAACAACTGAAAAAACATGAAAAGACTGATTGCTTTGGCAGCCATTGCCTTGTTGCTGCCCAACGTTACCTTCGCTCAGGACGAGAAGAAGGACGAGAAGAAACCTGAGTTCACCCCCGTCGTCGAGAACGCCGTTACCTCCGTCAAGGATCAGCACCGCAGCGGCACCTGCTGGGCCTACAGCTCGCTGGGCTTCTTTGAGAGCGAACTGCTCCGCATGGGCAAGGGTGAGTTTGACCTTTGCGAGTCGTTCCTTGCTTACAACACCTATCTGGACCGTGCCGACAAGGCTGTCCGCACACATGGCGACATCAGTTTCTCGGAAGGCGGCTCGTTCTACGACGCAGTCTACTGCCTGAAGCACTACGGCATTATCCCTGAAGGCATCATGCCTTACCCCGTCACGCTCTATGGTGACTCGCTCTTCAACTTCACCCAGCTGATGAAGGTGGCTGGAGCCGTCGTCAAGACCATCTCTTCCGAGGGCATCAAGAACCCCAACCCCGTGTGGAAGGAAGACCTCAAGAGCATCTTCGGCCACTACTTTGGCGAGATGCCCGAAACCTTCGAATACAAGGGCAAGCAGTACACCCCGAAGAGCTTCGTGCAGTACCTCGGCATCAACCCCGATGACTACGTGAGCCTCACCTCCTTCAACCACCAGCCGTTCTACGAGCAGTTTGTCATTGAGGTTCAGGACAACTGGCGCTGGGGCCTCTCGTACAACCTGCCGCTCGACGAGTTCATGGAGGTGATGGACTATGCCGTGCGCAACGGCTACACCTTCGCCTGGGGTGCTGACGTCAGCGAGCGCGGTTTTGACAGCAGAACGGCCACCGTTACCGTGCCCGACACCAAGGTAGAGAGCAAGGAAGGCAGCGATGCCGTTCGCTGGACAGGCGACAACGGCAAGGGTGAGCCCCAAAAGAAGGCCATCAAAGAACTCGAAATCACCCAGGAGCTCCGCCAGAAGGGCTATGACAACTGGGAGACCACCGACGACCATGGCATGATCATCTACGGCATCGCCAAAGATGAGGACGGTAAGGAGTGGTTCATGATGAAGAACTCGTGGGGCTCGACCGGTCCTCACAAAGGCTTATGGTACGTTTCCAAGCCCTTTGTGGCCTACAAGACCATCAACATCCTCCTCCACAAGGACGCTGTGCCCAAGGACATCAAGCGCAAGCTGGGCATCAAGTAAAACCCCACTACTGGGCCCCATAAATTGAAGGCCCATTAAACCCATTAGACCCACAAGCGATAGCCTCGCTGCCAATGTTGGTAGCGAGGCTATCATTTAAATAAAAACCGCTGGCAAAAAAGATTGCCAGCGATCCGTAAACGCTTGGGATAGTAACGTCTTCGAATTTACGGTAGGGGAATTACTTCAGGGAATAAACCACGTCTTCTTCCGTCTCGGTAGCGTTGAGCTTACCTTCGCGAAGAAGCCAGCCAAGACCCAGGAAAAGCTCCTCGTTCTTCTTGATCTTCGTAGCCTTTTTAAGGTCCTTCAGGTTCATTGCGTTCTCGTTGAGTGCATTCCAAATGAGGCCTGCGAACTCACCAACTTTCGTCTCTAACATAGTTGTTTTTTCTTTTGTTTAGTTAATACTTTGCCACTCATTAAGCATGGCGTTACCTAAAAACGCTGCAAAGTTACTGCGTTTTTATGTTATAAAACATATTTTTTGGCTATTTTTTTGTTAAAAAATGCTTTTTCGCCTCCTCACCATAGTTTGGGGCGGTGTCGGCGAGCCTCTTCAAGAGAGAGTAAATCCTGCTGACGGGAGGCAAATTGCTCACGGAGTTCAGACTGATGTTGACGAAGCGATGAAACAAACGCATCGTGAGCCGACGGATTGAGCAGCTGCGCAGCAATACGCGAATTCTGCGAAGCATCCTTCACATGAACTACCGGCGCGTCGTAGATGGGAGCAATTTTTAAGGCGGTGTGCATGTCGCTGGTTGTCGCGCCACCAATCATCAGCGGGACACGCAGTCCAGCGGCTTGAAGCTGCTCTGCCACGGTAACCATTTCGCCAAGCGACGGGGTAATCAGTCCTGAAAGTCCGATGATGTCGGGGCGGCACTCCAACGCCTTGCGTACGATATCCTCTGCTGGGACCATCACTCCCATGTCGATGATAGAATATCCGTTACACGCCATCACAACGCTGACAATGTTCTTTCCGATATCGTGAACATCGCCCTTCACCGTAGCTAACAGCACTTTCTGTTTCTCCTTTGCAGAAGAGGGAACAAGCGTTTTTCCTGTTGGACGGGAGGGAAGACGCGAACACTCGGGACAGGTGCAGCCCACAGCATGAGAGTTCTGCATTACATCGATTGACGGTTGCAGAATACGGACAGCCTCCTTCATGGTGCGGGCAGCCTTCACCACTTGTGGAAGAAACATCTTTCCGGCTCCGAAGAGCTCTCCCACCCTGTTCATGCCATCCATCAGTGGCCCTTCGATAATTGCCACAGGCGAGGGATAGACTGCAAGTGCCACGGCTAGGTCTTTCTCTAAATGAGAGGCATCACCCTGCACAAGAGCCTGCTGTAAGCGAGTTTCTAAGGAGGGTTCTGGGGCTGAGGTTTGAGATAAGGGAGTAGTGGTGTTTGCTGTACCCTCTTTTACTTCGTCCTTCGCCTTGTCCCTCAGATAATCTGTCAACCGCTCGGTGGCATCGGGGCGACGAGCAAGAATCAAGTCTTCTATCAGCGCCAACTCTTCCGAAGGAATATCGGCATACTGCACCGACGTAGAAGGATTTACAATGGCCATATCCATTCCCGCCTTGACGGCATGGAAAAGGAACACGGCGTGCATGGCCTCGCGCAATGGGTTATTACCTCGGAAGGCAAAGGAGAGATTACTGACGCCTCCGCTGACATGAGCGCCAGGGAGATTTTCCCGTATCCATTGGGCAGCACGAATAAAGTCAAGGGCGTAAGTATTATGTTCGGCGATGCCCGTGCCGACAGCCAAGATATTGGGGTCGAAGATAATGTCGGAAGAATTCATCCCCACCTCCCGAGTCAGCAGGTGATAGGCTCTCTTGCAGATGCTGATCTTGCGCTCATAGGTGGTAGCCTGTCCCTGCTCGTCAAACGCCATCACGACAACGGCAGCCCCCAGACGACGAAGTTCACTGGCATGGCGAAGGAATGGCTCTTCTCCCTCTTTCAAAGAAATGGAATTCACCACGGGCTTCCCCTGTATGCACTTCAAGGCAACCGTAATAACCTCCCAATTGGAAGAGTCAATCATAAAAGGAACGCGCGCGACATCCGGCTCGGCAGCCAAGAGACGGAGGAAATGCTCCATCTCGACACGGGCGTCAAGGAGTCCATCGTCCATATTTATGTCAAGCATTAGGGCTCCGTCGTCCACTTGACGGCGGGCAATGGCGATAGCTTCGGCGTAGTTATGCTCGGAAATCAGACGCAGGAACTTGCGAGAGCCAGCCACGTTGCAACGTTCACCCACGTTGACAAAGGAACTACCCTCTCCCACCCCTTCCAGAGGGCACAAGGGCTCCAAACCCGAGAGAAACAACGCCTGACGGCGGTGGTCAGGAAGTGTGTGGGGACGGGCATCAGCAAGACGCGGCGCAAGTGCGGCAATAAACTCGTCCGTCGTGCCGCAGCAGCCTCCGATAATGTTCACAAGTCCTTCGTCAAGGAATTCAGATGTCATTGAGGCCCATTCCTCGGGAGTGGTATCGTAATTGCCGAGAGCATTCGGCAAACCAGCATTGGGATAACAAGAGATGTAATAAGGAGCTTTGGCAGCAATCTCACGCAGGTAAGGTTTCATCTGCGCAGGGCCAAACGAGCAGTTGAGTCCCACAGAGAAGACGTCATACGTGCTGACAGAGGCAAGGAAAGCCTCGAGCGTCTGTCCCGAAAGGGTGCGTCCGGCATTATCGCTGATGGTCACCGAAAGCATCACAGGCACCGTGCGCCCCGTCTGCTGCATAGCTGTCTGGGCCGCACAAAGTGCAGCCTTAGCGTTGAGTGTGTCAAAGATAGTCTCGATGAGCAGCGCATCCACACCACCCTCCAGCATCACCGCCATCTGCTCGACGTAAGCCTCGGAGAGTTCATCGAACGAAATGGCCCGAAACGCCGGGTCGTTGACGTCAGGGCTCATAGAGAGCGTCTTGCCCGTAGGCCCTATGGAGCCTGCCACAAAACGAGGTTTCTGCTCCGTGGAAAACGCATCAGCCATACGGCGGGCAATAGCCACTGCGGCACGGTTGATGTCGCACACCTTGTCTGCCGCATCGCAGTCAACCAACGAAATACGCTGGGCATTGAACGTGCACGTCTCAATAATATCGGCCCCAGCACACAGGTAGCGCGAATGGATGTCCTCGATTATCTCGGGATGCGTCAGGGAGAGCATATCGTTATTTCCCGTAGCCATGCCATACTGCTGCACCATAGTGCCCGTGGCTCCGTCGAGGAGCATGACACGTTCGCGCACAAGCTGTGACAGCGTCTTCATATACCTTGCAGAAAAAACGATTACTTAATGCTTAAACATGCGGTCCATCTCCCGACGGTCCTCCTTCTCCTTAATAGACTGTCGCTTGTCGTACTCCTTCTTTCCCCTTGCAAGGGCGATGACTACCTTCGCCAACCCCTTCTCATTGATGAACAGCCGGACGGGGACAATCGTGAATCCCGGATTCTTCTCTTGATTGAGCAATGAGCGGAGCTCTTTCTTCGTTAGCAGCAGCTTGCGCTCACGACGGGCATTGTGGTTGTTGTACGAGCCGTAGAAGTACTCGGCAATGTTCATGTTCTTCACCCACAGTTCGCCCCCCACGAAATAGCAATAGGTATCCACGAGGCTCACCTTGCCCAGACGGATGGACTTTATCTCCGTCCCCGTCAGCACTATGCCTGCCGTGTAGGTCTCGACAAACTCGTAATCGAACGAGGCTTTCCTGTTCTTTATGTTGATGGCAGAGGGTTTCTTTTCCATATAGGGGACGATGGTGACTTAGCCAAAGATGAGCGACAACTTATTGAATACAAATTGAATGAGAAATGGAATGAGCAGGATGGAAGCCGACGTGAGCAGGCTGAACGTCATGCGCCGGTCCTCGTCCAGCTGCATCACCACCTCGGCACCGGCCCAAACGACGTACACCACGTAAAACTGCAGCACCCATTTGAACAGCACCCATTCAGGGAATAGCCCCACCAGAAGCGTCAGCGCAAACACCACCGAGAACGAATAGCCCACCAGAATTACGGACCGCTTTCTGTCGGGCTCCTGCTGCAGGTACCTGACACTCAGCAAGTCAACGACAGCTGTAGAGAGGTAGAACCCCACCACCAGCCCCAGGCAGGCCACGACGGAGTCGATGAAGGCATACAGAAATGCGCCGTCGGCAAAGCCATCGCGGACGACGCGCCCCAGCAGGATAGCCAACCCGCACAGGCACGTCAGCGGAAAGACAAACGTCATCGCCACATCCTGTCGGGGGTTCTCCTCCAGGATGTCGCTCCATGCCTGCCGTGGGTTGACAATCACTCCCCACAGCCGCATGAACAGCCGTTTGAAATCCACCTTAATCAATACGCAAATGGAAATAGTTCGTCGGCACCATTGTTTTCATCACCGTGTCGGGGTAAACGTTCAAATAGTCGGCAACGACCACCACCATCACCGAGTCGCTGGTGTGGTTCAATTTATCCACCATAGCAGTCATGACAGCCTTCACGCCAGGCTCAGCCGTTGCCGTGTCGGCCAGCGTACGGAGGTCGAAGCACCTGTAGTCGGCGCGCAGGGTCTCGCCTGTGGCATATCTCGTGTGAAGGCTGAAGCTGAGCGTGTCGTTGCTGACGCCCTCGGGCACCAGCATGTGCTCGCCGGCTTTTTCCGACATGATTTGGGGAATTATGCTCAGATAGCCGTGGCTTACCCAAGCATAGGGGTAGGTCCACGAGCTCTCCAGCTCAAGGAGCGAGAAACCATAGACGGGGCCGAACGAATCGTCCATTACGAAGTCCTTGTTATATACGGGAAAGACTTCTATCGCATCGCCGCTCACCAGCGTGTAGTCCGCGTCGTAGTTCACGACGTTGAGCGTCGCCGTGATTAGCGCACGCGGCACGTCCACAAGACCGAACTTCGAGAGGTCGGATTCCTTGGTGATATTACCGAACTCGAATATCTCGTTCGTATAGTCGCAGTAGAAGCGCGGGGGCACCGTATTATGGTCGATGGTCACCAAACGGGCAAACGTGCTGGTGTACGTATAGCCCGGCGAGTCGGGCAGGCAGGACGTCAGGGCCACTGCCACAAGGGTCAAAAGACCGAAAACAAACTTCTTCATCGTCTTTTTTTAATCGTTTAGGAATTGACTCAAATGTTCATCCACATAGTAGGCGATAGCTTTCGTTATCTCCTCTTCATTCTCGATATACCAGTCCTCAATGTCATCGAACTTCGGGTACTGCTCGTACATGGCCATGAACTCTTCGTCCGTGCGCTCGCGCGTCAGGTCCCGCTTGTTCTCATCATAGATTTTCTTGGCTTTATACACCGCTTTCGAAAAGTCGTGCAGCCCCATCAGACGCATGGCCTTGGCGAAGGGGTTGTCGAAGATGTAGGGTCCGTAGCCGTTCTGAATGAGCTGGCAGAAGCCCCCGTCCATCACCTCCTCCTGGAAGAAACGGTAGCCCAGCAGCGTGTGCTGCCAGCCGTTAAGGCGCGTCATGCCCTCGGAGCTGAGCCCGCCGCCCAGCGCTTCCAGATAGGCATCGGTAATCACCCGCAGGAAGGCATCCATGCCCTCCTCAGCAGCCTTTCGGAACGATTCTTCACTAATTTCGACTTTCATACACTATGGTTTGAATTGGCAAAGATAGGGTGAACCGAACGAAAATGCAAATTTTTTTGCAATTTTCTGAGGTGAACCCTATCTAAAAGCCCCGTAAGGGGATTAAAGGTAGTGACAAAAATGCGATTAAGCGAGAGCAAAACAAAGTTTTATTTCCGAGGCGAAGCCTACCTAAAACCGAAGGGTAAAGATAGGGTGAACCGAACGAAAATGCAAATTTCCACATCCGTAGAGTTAAACTCTGCGCGCTCAGAATCAAACGCTAGCAAATTAAAATCAAACGCTAGCAAAATAAAATCAAACGCTATCAGCAGGACGTCAAACGCCAACTCTTGCCCCTTTTCTCATCTCATTTTTCAGGGAAAAACGCAAAAATACGCTAACACTTACCTTTTGCGGCTTAACCCACTATGACAAAGCGAATTAGAAAAGGTAAGTGTTGTTCAAACACTTACCTAACTCTTACCTAACTCTTACCTAACACTTACCTTTACCCTTACTCAAAGAGCAATCTGTGGTTCGATGATTTATGTTTGTGATTTGCTGATTTAGGTTGTCAGTTTCTGTCTTACGACTAAAGCAAGTTGACGGGCTTTGAGGTAGAAGTATGGTAAATGTATGGTAAGTGTTTGGTAAGTGTTTGGTAAGTGTTGCCAAAACACTTACCACATCTAAGGCACTATATGACAATTCGTTGGACGGGAAAAGTTAAGTGTTAGCATTTTTTTCGCAAAAACTATAAAAACGCATAAACTCGCACTCCTTGAAACCTTTTTGAGGTATGTCCTACAATCTGTTCTTTTCTGCATTACCGGCGCCCGTACCTTTATATTTGGAGGGCGTGACATTGAAGCGGTAGCGTAGTGAGAGTGTCACGCAGCGGGAATCATTGTCCTCCATCTTGCGGAACATCATGCGGTTGCTGTAAAGCGTGATGCGATTAATACCTCCGTTGAAGAGGTCGTTGCCTGAGAGTTTGATGTTGAGATGACGATTGAAAAAGTCTTTGCTGGCACTAAGAGATAGAATGGAGTTTGTGCAGTTGAGCCAGACGTTCTGCTGGTAGCCGTAAGTGTGCATGTTGAAATCTGCTTGAAGGAGCCAGTCGTGAGGCAGCGTAATGATGTTGCCCAATTGCAGCACCAACATAGGATGGTTGAAACGCTTCTGCTCACCCAGAAACTCTGTCTGGAACCACGGCTTCATCAGGGAGACATTATACTGGGGTGTCCATGTGGCATTGTCTGTCAGGCGGACATCCTTTTGTGCCCCAAGCGTGATGGTGAGCCAATCGGCATGGTCGTAGTTTTTGTATGTCACAAGGTTCACCTTACTGTCATTCTCTAAACTGCCCGCCGTGTAGAGTATAGGGTCAACACAATGGGAGAAGTTGGCACTCAGGAAAAGCCATTTCCACATGGCCATAGCGCTAGTATTGTGATACTTGACGGGTTTCAGGTAGGGATTGCCAGTTTGCCAGTTTAAACGATTCTCATAGATGACATCGCTGCTTAACTGCCAGTATGATGGGCGCGTGGCACGCTTGGAATAGCTGAAGGATAGCAGAACGTTCTTAATGGATGTGGATGCAGATACTGACGGGAAGAAATCGTCATAGGTGCGGCATTGTTCGTCTCGGCGTATGCCGCTTACATAGTATTCCGACTCCACATGCTCGTAACGAAGCCCCGCCGATAGCTGAAAGTTTCCTACATGTTGCCGCAGTTCCATGAATGGGGCGATAGCCTGCTCATGCTGTTCGTTGTCGCTGTTGGCAATATAACCCTCTTTATTTTCAAAGCTGCTATTCCAGCGGGTATGAGTATATTCTTCGCCGATTTCAATCTCTCCCTTCCACAGGGGATGACTCACAAAGAGTTTCTCGGCCATCAGCTTGCTGTGCGTCAGATTATAGGTGTTCACGTCGCGGTCTTCATATTCTTCGCTCAGCTCCTGCTGCTGGTTGCGATTGCGTTGATTCCGGAAAGAGTAGTCTGCGTTGAAGTCTATGCTAAGCTGGCCGACCTTTCCCATATAGTAGATGTTTACCTGGTGGTTAGGGGCACCTTCGGCTGTGCCGATGCTGCTGTTATGTAGGTGGTCGTACATGATACCGTTAGCTTGCAGGCCATCGTCATATTCACCCGATGTCTTTACGTAGTCGTATGTGTTCTGATAGAATCCGCCAAAAGAGTTGTTGTCATTCAGTTGGTAGTTAAAGCCCATGCGTCCCTCAAAGAAAGGATTGCTGACGTTTTCCTTATGCCGATTGGTGATAACCCACAGCGTGTCAGCAAAGACGGTCTGCTCAAACTCACTCCGGCTCCATCTCTTATTATAAGCGCCGAAAAGGTTGGCAAACAATTCCAGCCCGCCTGTTCGATAGGTCAGGTTAATACGATCATTGTTTGCATAGCCATGTCCCTTGCGGCTCCATGATGTTAGTTCTGTACCTAATCCATCGCCGGCTGGTCGTTTCGTGTGGATGATAATGACGGCATTAACCGACGCATTATAGCGAACGCCCGGATTTTGTATCACTTCAACACTCTTTATGTTGTCTGAACGCAAATTCTTCAATTCATTCAAGTCGGTTACTTTGCGGTTGTTGATATAGATGAGTGGTACGCCTTTTCCTAAGATTTCAAAGGTCTCGCCTTTTACGGAAATAGTCGGTACACGCGAAAGCACATCCTCTGCCGTTCCAAGCCGCTCCATCACCGTACCCTCCACATTCATAATCAGAGAATTGCCCTTTAGCTCCACCTTGGGCCGTTCGCCCTTCACCGTCACACCATTTAGGGTATAGTTGTCCGGCTGCAACTGAATGGTGCCGAGGTCGGTAGTGTGGCAAGGCATGAAAATGGACTTGTAGCCAACATAGGAGATGCGGGCGAGGACGGGATGCTGTTCGCAGGGGATGACGAAGAGGCCGCTTTCGTTGGACACGCCGCCCGTCAGCAGCGTGGAGTCCTCGGACGAGAGCAGGGCGATGTTGGCGTAGGCTACGGGCTCGCCCAACTCATCGATGATGGTGCCCTTGTAGCGGGAGGCGGTCTTCTGCGGACACTCCACAATGATTTCCCTGCCATCGACGGTAACGTGGACGGGATAGAAGCCTATCATCTGACGGATGGCATCGGGGAGGGTCTTGTTCTGAATGGAGGTGGTGACGCGGAAGTCCTCCAGCTCGTTATAGAGAAAACTGATGGTGTAGTCGCGGGACTGGTGCGTCAGCTGGCGCAAGGCCTCGCTCATCGAAACATCATCAAACTCGCACGTGATGCGCTGTGCCTGTGCCACGAGGACGAGACTACAGCAGAGAAGGAAGCAGAAGGTCCGTTTCATGTTCATTTCACCATAATCTTTTTGTCCCGTAATTCCAGGTTAATGCTCTCAAAACGGTTCAGGCGATTGAGCACGTGCTCAAGCGTTTCTTCGTGCCGCCACACAAAATAGAAGCGCAGCTGGCGTGCATCGTCGTTCGTGAACACGACCTCGGCCTGATAATATGCAGCTATCTCAGGCAGCATCTTCTCCAGCGTGACATTGTCGAACACAATGGGCTGAGTCGTTACGGTGGTGTCGGACCCGATGGTATCCGTGGGATGTGCCGTTGCGGGCTTTGTGGGCAGGGGCTTTTCCGAAGGGACTGTCTGAGGAGTGGGACGGCTGGCGTTCCGCGCCACATAAATAGCTGCGAATGCAATACCGGCTGAGAGGATGACGCCGATGAATGCCGCAGCAATCTTCCTCGTTTGTGAGCCGAAGAGAGGAATGCGAGTAGCACGGGGCTGCTGTGCCAATGAAGGTGTATCAAATTCGTCGGCATGCTCTTCAGCAAACTGTTCCCAAAGGTCGTCCAAGGGAATCTGTTCATGCTCAGCCTCACGCTTGGCGAAGGCTCGCTTGGTGAGGGCGAGCTGTTCCGCCAGCTCTGCCAGTTCGGGATCGTCGGCAAGCAGGGCGGTAATCTGCTCGTCGGTGTAGTTTTCGGGGTGTTCCTGCAGGGATAGCAGGAGATGAATTTTGTCTTGCTGTTCCATAATGGTTATCGTTTTGCGGTTTCTTTACTGAAATACTCATTGATTTGCCGAAGCGACTGCGAGAGGTGATTATAGATGGTGACTTTGCTCACGCCGACTGCTTGTGAAACCTCGTCGTAGGTCATCTCCTCGAGGAATCTCAGACGGAATATCTGCTGGCTGAGTGGCGAAAGACGGGTTTCAACAAACTGCATCAGCCGTTCCAGACGGTCGTCATCAGGAATGAAAACCACTTGCTTCGGCATCATCTCTGCGAGATAGAGTTTCTGGACGCGTTCGCGTGCGTCCTTATGGCTAAGCACATCGCGACATTTGTTGCGGACTCCAGTCATGAGATAGCCCTCGATTTTGTCTTCTTGCGGAGCGATGTTCTCACGAAGCAATCGGGTGAAGACTTCGCTCACCACGTCCTTGCTGTCGTCAGCATCATAGAGAATAGTCCTGGCCAAACGGTACATGGCGGGATAATGCCGACGATAGATTTCTTCAAACTTCTCTTTGGTCATAATCCGACTCTCTTTTCGGTCTTTTTCACAAGGACGGTTCAGCGAACTCAAAAACTAAGCAAAACGATAACTTTTTTCAATTATGGACGAATTAGGGGAATAATAATATAGGAGAAAGAAAAGACCGAAAAAAACAGAGGCAGCCTTTACCCCTCGATGGTGACCTCGCGGAGGTTTTCGAGGCGGGCGCGGAGGCGGGGCATGAGGGAGGCGCGCTGGACGAGGGTCATGGTGCAGAGGTTGTCAAACGTCTGGGCAACGACCGTAGGGCTCTCCTCCTTGACGATACGCATGACGTCGTTCATAAGCAAGTAATCGAAACTGATGTGTAGCGTCTCGTCCACCGTTTTCTCTATCACCTCGGCTGCGGCGATGGCTTCGGCTGCAGCAGCCTTATAGGCTTGGATAAGCCCCGAGGTGCCCAGCTTAATGCCTCCGAAGTAGCGCACGACGGCAATCACGATGTCCGTCAGTTCACCCGAGTTAATCTGCCCCAGTATGGGCTTGCCTGCGGTGCCGGAAGGCTCGCCATTGTCGTTAGCGCGGAAGACGTCACGAGCGGCACCCAGCATGTAGGCGTAGCAAACGTGCCGCGCATCGTAGTACTCCTTCTGGATGGAGGAGACGAAGGCCATGGCCTCGTCCACCGTCCGCACAGGGGCAGCAAAGGCAAGGAACTTACTGCGCAACTGGGAGTAAGTTCCTTCTGATCGGCCGGCTATGGTCTTGAAAGTGTCCATTGCTTCTTAAGTTAAAAATGAAGAGTTAAGAGTTAGGGGAGTTAAGAATTAAGAGTTAAGAATTAAGAAAAATAGCTTTGGAATCTGAATGCAGCGTACGGGACTTTTTTCTTAACTCTTAATTCTTAACTCTTAACTAAAAAATTCTTAACTCTTAACTACGCCTTAGGATAATTTGTGTATCACCAGCCCTGAGCGGAGCTTGGGCTCGAACCACGTGGTCTTGGGGGGCATGATGTTGCCGGTGTCGGCAATGGTCATGAGCTGCTTCATGGTGACGGGATAAAGGGCGATGGCTACCTTCATTTCGCCGCTGTCGACGCGCCGCTGCAGTTCGCCCAAGCCGCGGATGCCGCCCACGAAGTCGATGCGCTTGTCCTTGCGGAGATCGCCAATGCCGAGGATACCGTGCAGGATGAGGTCGCTGCAGATGGAGACGTCGAGCACGCCGATGGGGTCGTTGTCGTCGTAGGTGCCGGGACGAGCCGTCAGGCTGTACCACTCACCCTCGAGATAGAGGCTGAAGTTGTGCAGGAAGGCGGGTTTGTAAATCTCCTTGCCCTTCTTCTCTACCACGAAGCCCTCGCTCACCTTGTCGAGGAACTGGGCAGGGGTAAGGCCGTTGAGGTCGCGGACAACGCGGTTGAGGTCGAAGATGGTGAGCTGGCCAGCGGGGAAGCAGACGGCCATGAAGTAATTGTACTCCTCGTCGCCACGATGGTTAGGATTCTGCTGGGCTTTCTCGGCGCAGACACGGGCAGCGGCAGCCGAGCGGTGATGGCCGTCAGCGATGTATAGGCTGGGCATCTTGGCAAATTCCTCGGTAATGGTGCGGATGTCGGCATCGTCGTTGATAATCCAGAACTTGTGGCCGAAGCCGTCGATGGGAGCGATGAAGTCGTACTCGGGCTCGGTAGCAGCATAGCGGCTGACGAGGGCGTCAAGAACAGCATTGTCGGGGAAAGCGAAGAAGACGGGCTCGACGTTGGCGTTGTTGATGCGGACGTGCTTCATGCGGTCCTCCTCCTTGTCGGCACGGGTAAGCTCGTGCTTCTTGATGACGCCGTTCATGTAATCATCGACATAAGCGCAGACCACAAGGCCGTACTGCGTGTGCGTACCCATCGTCTGGGCGTAGATGTAGTAGTTCTCCTTGTCGTCCTGCACAAGCCAGCCGTTGTCCTGGAACTTCTGGAAGTTCTCGGCAGCCTTGGGATAGACGCGGGGGTCGTGCTCGTCGGTGCCGACGGGGAAGTCGATTTCGGGACGGATGATGTGGTAGAGACTCATGGGGTTGCCCTCGGCCTCGGCACGGGCTTCGTCGCTATCGAGCACGTCATAGGGACGGCTCTCTACCTTCTCGACCAAGTTTTTGGGCGGGCGAATGCCACGGAAGGGTTTTATCTTTGCCATAAAGAGTGTTTAGCGGTTAGCGGTTAAGGGTTAGCGGTTAGGGGTTCACCTGGAACTTGCGGATGCCGTCCTTGAAGAAGCCAACAATCTGATGGGCGGCAGCGATGCCGGCGTTGATGTTAGCCTCAGCCGTCTGGGCACCCATCTTCTTCGGTGTGGAGAAGTAGCGTCCCGTGAAGAGTTCCGTCATCTTGTCATTGGCTGCGGGCATGATGTCGGTGACATACTTGAAGTCAAGACGACGTTGCATGAACTCAATCAGCTCGTCCTCGTTGATGACCTCCTTGCGGGCGGTATTAACAAGGATGGCGCCCTTTGGCATACGGCTCAGCAGGGCGGCGTTGATGCTGCCCTTCGTCTCGGGCGTAGCGGGGATGTGGAGCGACACCACGTCGTTCTCTGCATAGAGCTCCTCGGCGCTGTGGACGGGGCGGACGTTGTCGGCCTCCATTACGCTGTCGGGGCAGTAGGCGTCATAGGCTGAGATTTCCATTCCGAAGCCCTTGGCAATGCGGGCGACGTTGCGGCCCACGTTACCATAGGCATGGATACCCAGGCGCTTGCCCTTCAGCTCGGTGCCCGAGGTGCCGTTGTAGAAGTTACGCACAGCCATCACCATCAGGCCGAGGGCGAGCTCGGCAACGGCGTTGCTGTTCTGTCCCGGGGTGTTCATCACGCAGATACCGTGGACAGTAGCGGCAGCGAGGTCGACATTGTCAAAGCCGGCACCGGCACGCACCACAATCTTCAGCTGCTTGGCAGCGTCCATCACCTCGGCATCAATCACATCGCTGCGGATGATGAGGGCGTCGGCGTCAGCCACGGCTTCCAACAGCTTGGCCTTGTCGCCGTATTTCTCCAGCAGGGCTACCTCGTAACCTGCCTCAACAATCACTTTCTTTATACCGTCAACAGCCACTTTGGCAAACGGCTTGTCAGTTGCAACAAGAACTTTCATATACTTATTTAAATCTTAGTTTTTTCGAACTCCTTCATGCAGTCCACCAATGCCTGTACGCTCTCGAGGGGCAGGGCGTTGTAGCAGCTGGCGCGGAAGCCGCCCACGCTGCGGTGGCCCTTCACGCCCACCATGCCGCGTTCGGTGGCAAACTTCAGGAAGTCGGGCTCCAATTCCTTGTACTCGTCCTTCATGACGAAGCAGATGTTCATCCTCGAACGGTCACGCGGGTCGGCAATCGTGGGACGGAAGATGGGGCTCTCGTCAATGGCCTTGTAGAGCAGGTCGGCGCGCTCCTTGGCACGACGCTCCATCTCGGCTATACCGCCGCACTTCTTAATCCAGCGCAGCGTCAGCATGGCGCTGTAGATGGGCAGCACGGGAGGCGTGTTGAACATCGATCCGCCTTCGACGTGGGTGCGGTAGTCCAGCATCGTGGGGATGGTGCGCTCCACCTTGCCCAGCGCGTCGTTGCGTACCACCACGAAGGTGACACCCGCAGGGGCGAGGTTCTTCTGTGCGCCTCCGTAGATGCAGATGTACTTCTCCACCTCGACGGGGTGCGAGAAGATGTCGCTGGACATGTCGCAGATGATGGGCACGGGGCTGTCGGGCGTCTCACGGATTTCGGTGCCGTAGATGGTATTGTTCGACGTGTAGTGGAAGTAGTCCACGTCCTTGGGGATGGTGAAGCCCTTGGGGATGTAGTTGAACGTGGTGTCGGCCGACGATGCCACCTCGATGACTTCGCCAAACTGCTTGGCCTCCTTGATGGCCTTCTTCGACCACACACCGGTATTGAGGTAGGCAGCCCGTTTGTTGAGGAAGTTCATGGGCGCCATGCAGAACTCAAGGCTGGCACCGCCTCCGAGGAACAGCACGCTGTAGCCCTCCGGCACACCCAGAATCTCCTTGAACAGCGCCTCGGCTTCGTCGATGACAGCCTGAAAGTCCTTGTGGCGATGGCTAATCTCCAGAATGGAGAGGCCCGAGCCGTTAAAGTCAAGGATAGCCTGAGCCGTCTGTTCAATCACTTCACGCGGCAGGATACTCGGTCCCGCATTGAAATTGTGCTTCTTCATATTTGTTTGATTTGTTGATGGTTTATACTGTTTTATCGTTATCGTTGACAAATATAGTCTGCAAAGATAGGATGAACCAAACGAAAATGCAAATTTTTTTACAAAATTCCGAGGCGAATTCTATTTTATTACAGTGGAATAAAATCACAGCCCAGTGGAATAAATCCGTAGCCCAGTGGAATAAAATCACAGCCCAGTGGAATAAAAACGCGGTCCAAGGGAAAAAACACGGCTCAGGAAGGAGAAAACAGCGCTTTTTCTTCAAAAAAATTGGGATTTTCTTTGCCAGAATTAAAATTTAACGTAATTTTGCAGCGATTTTTTGGAAAATGAAAGCAACAAGCATCATCCTTAGCCTGCTGGTAGTACTTCTGGTCAAGCATAAATGAGCAGAGGGTGAGACGCATTGCATAACAGACAAGGCTTTTCTCACACAAGAGAAAGGCCTTGTTTAGGTTAGAGAAGGATAGAGAAAAAGGTATGAGTACAGAAGAGGTAACAAGGCGGATGGAAATCATGGACACGACGTTGCGCGACGGCGAGCAGACGAGCGGCGTCACCTTCCTTCCCCACGAGAAACTGTCGATTGCCCGACTGCTGCTGGAAGAAGTGGGCGTGGACCGCGTGGAGGTAGGCTCGGCCCGTGTCAGCGAAGGCGAGATGGAGTGCGTCAGAGGCATCTGCACCTGGGCGGCACAGACGGGTTGTCTGGATCGCATCGAGGTGCTGGGATTCGTCGATGGGCAACAAAGTGTCGATTGGATTGAAGCATGCGGCGGACGTGTCATCAACCTGCTTGCCAAGGGTTCCCTGCGCCATTGCACAGGGCAGTTGCGCAAGACTCCCGCTGAGCACATCCACGACATCCGCGAAACCGTGCGCTATGCTACTGAGCGCGGCATTGCCGTGAACATCTACCTGGAGGACTGGAGCAGCGGCATGAAAGACAACGCCGACTATGCGCTGGAGCTCGTGGAGGCGTTGAAGGACGAGGGCATTCGCCGTTTCATGCTACCTGACACGCTGGGCATCCTCAACCCCGCTCAGACCTCCGACTTTGTGAGCCGGATGACGGAGCGCTTCCCTACCCTCCACTTCGACTTCCACGCCCACAACGATTACGACCTTGCCGTGGGCAACGTCTTTGCTGCCGCAGCAGCAGGCATTCACGGCATCCACACCTGCATCAACGGACTGGGTGAACGTGCCGGCAACGCGCCTTTAGCCAGCGTTCAGGCAGTACTTGAAGACCAACTGCACATCCTCACCGGCATCCACGAGGAACGTCTGGTGGACGTCAGCCGCATCGTGGAGTCGTACAGCGGCATCGCCATACCGCCTAATCGCCCCATCATCGGCGAAAACGTCTTCACACAAGTAGCTGGTGTACATGCCGACGGCGACAACAAGATGGGACTCTACTGCAACGACCTGCTGCCCGAGCGTTTCGGACGCAAACGCGAATATGCCCTCGGCAAGACAAGCGGCAAAGCCAACATCCGCAAGAACCTCGACGAACTGGGACTGGTGCTCGGCGAAGAGGCCATGCGCAAGGTGACGGACCGCATCATCGAGCTGGGCGACAAAAAGGAGGTGGTAACGCAGGAAGACCTTCCCTACATCATCTCCGACGTGCTCAAACATTCTGTCAAGGACGACAAGGTGACGCTCATCGGCTACAACGTAGCTCTCTCGAAAGGTCTGAAACCCACCTGCGCCCTCAAACTCAACATCGACGGACAGGTATTTGAGGAAAACTCGAGCGGAGACGGACAGTACGACGCTTTTGTGCGCGCGTTGCGCAAAATATATAAGGTGACGCTTCAACGGAAGTTCCCTATGCTGACGAACTATGCTGTCTCTATCCCGCCAGGCGGACGCACGGATGCCTTCGTGCAAACCATCATCACGTGGGAATACGAGGGACGCGTCTTCAAAACCCGAGGCCTCGATGGCGACCAGACCGAAGCTGCCATCAAAGCCACCATGAAGATGCTGAACATACTGGAAGGATTAGGTGACTAAAGAATGACAACAATACAACTCAATAAAAAATACGCAACTATGGAAAAAGCAAATTTGGACTGGTCGAGCATCGGCTTCGGCTACATCAAGACAGACTACAACGTGCGCTGCTACTACCGTAACGGCCAATGGGGTTCCATTGAAATCAGCTCTGACGAGAACATCCCCATCCACATGGCTGCCACTTGCCTTCATTACGGACAGGAAGCCTTCGAGGGACTGAAAGCCTTTACAGGTAAGGACGGGCGTATCCGCATTTTCCGTGCCGAGGCTAACGCCGAACGCATGCAGCAGACGAGCGACGCCACGCTGATGCCCCGCGTCCCGACGGAACTTTTTGTGGAGATGACGAAGAAAGTCGTCAACCTCAACCGACGCTTCGTACCGCCCTACGGCAGTGGAGCTGTGCTCTACATTCGTCCGCTGCTAATCGGCGTGGGAGCTCAGTTAGGTGTCCATCCGGCGAAGGAATATCTGTTCCTCATCCTTGTTTCACCCGTAGGTCCTTATTTCAAAGGTGGTTTTGCCGCTACTCCCTATGCTATCATCCGTCAGTATGACCGTACGGCACCCCTTGGTATGGGCTCCTACAAGGTGGGAGGCAACTACGCTGCCAGCCTGCGTGCCAACAAGATGGCGCACGACCTCGGCTACAGCTGCGAGTTCTACCTCGACTCCAAAGAGAAAAAGTATATTGACGAGGCAGGTGCCGCCAACTTCTTCGGTGTGAAGAATGACACCTACATCACCCCCGCTTCTAACTCCATCCTTCCCTCCGTCACCAACGACAGCCTTCAGAAGGTGGCTCGTGACCTTGGCATGAAAGTAGAGAAACGTCGCATCCCCCTTGAGGAGCTGGAAACTTTTGAGGAGGCAGGAGCCTGCGGCACAGCAGCCGTCATATCGCCTATCGAACGCATCGATGACATTGAGACTGGTAAATCATACGTCTTCGCTACCGACGGTAAACCCGGCCCCTGGTGCCGACGTCTCTACGACACCCTCACAGCCATTCAGATTGGTGAGGCAGAAGACAAGTACGGTTGGGTAACAGTGTTGGAGGATTAAAAGGACAATAGTTTTTATGAAACTAAAAAGCGATACAACCACACAGGGACGGCGTATGGCGGGAGCCCGCGCCCTCTGGATAGCTAACGGCATGAAACCCGAAATGATGGGACGACCCGTCATTGCCATTGCCAACTCATTCACCCAATTCGTGCCTGGCCACACACACCTTCACGAAATCGGGCAGACGGTGAAAGCGGAAATCGAACGCCTCGGCTGCTATGCAGCTGAATTCAACACCATTGCCATCGACGATGGAATTGCTATGGGACATGACGGCATGCTTTACTCCCTACCCTCGCGCGATCTCATTGCCGACAGCGTGGAGTATATGGTGGAGGCACACAAGGCCGACGCCCTCGTCTGTATCAGCAACTGCGATAAGATTACACCGGGCATGCTTATGGCAGCCATGCGCCTCAACATCCCCACCATTTTCATTTCAGGCGGTCCGATGGAAGCGGGCGCTGACCCCCAGAGCGACCATGGTCTCGACCTCATAGACGCCATGGTTGTCAGCGCCGATGACAATGTCGATGACGCCACCGTTGCCCGCATTGAACGTCATGCTTGTCCAGGCTGTGGTTGCTGCTCCGGCATGTTCACAGCCAATAGCATGAACTGCCTCACCGAAGCGCTTGGCCTCTCACTCCCTGGCAACGGCACCATCGTAGCTACCCATGTGCGCCGCAAGCAACTTTTCATCAACGCAGCTCATCAAATTGTCAAAAACGCCTTCCTATATTACCGCGATGGTGACGAGAGCGTCCTGCCCCGCAGCATTGCTACCCGAAGCGCATTCTTCAACGCTATGACGCTCGACATCGCCATGGGCGGCAGCACCAACACCATCCTCCACCTCCTTGCCGTTGCCCACGAGGCTGGCGTTACCTTCACTATGGACGATATTGATGCTCTCTCGCGTCGCGTGCCTTGCATCTGTAAGGTAGCCCCCAGCACCAACCGCTTTCATGTACAAGACGTAGGTCGTGCGGGTGGCATCTTAGGCGTCTTGGGAGAACTTGCAAAGGGCGGTCTGGTGGATGGTAATGCTATCCGCGTCAATGGTACCACCTTAGCGGCTGACATTGCCCGTTATGCCATCAACGATCGGGCAGACTCCCGCTCCATCTACCATTGTGCCCCTGCCGGACGTTTTTCCAACGTCATGGCTTCGCAAGAAACCTATTATTCCACCCTCGATACCGACCGTGCCACGGGTTGCATCCGCGACCTGGCCCATGCTTACACCCAAGATGGTGGGCTCGCCGTCCTCAAGGGTAACATAGCCTTGGATGGATGTGTTGTCAAGACGGCTGGCGTAGATGAAAGCATCTGGCGCTTCAGTGGCCCTGCGAAAGTTTTTGACTCGCAAGAGGCCGCTGTCGAAGGCATTCTGGGAGGTGACGTCAAGGCAGGCGATGTTGTCGTCATCACCTACGAAGGTCCTCGTGGAGGCCCCGGCATGCAGGAGATGCTCTACCCCACCAGCTACCTCAAATCGCGGCACCTCGGCAAAGCCTGCGCCCTCATCACCGACGGACGCTTCAGCGGCGGCACCAGCGGCCTTAGCATTGGACATGTCTCACCCGAGGCTGCTGCAGGGGGTAATATCGGTAAGGTGATGGATGGTGACATCATTGAAATTGACATCCCCGCCCGCACCATCAACGTTCGCTTGACGGATGCCGAACTTGCAGCACGCCCCATGCGTCCTCTTTCGCGCCAACGCCGTGTCCCCGCATCACTGAAAGCTTATGCCTGCATGGTCAGTTCTGCCGACAAGGGAGCCGTGAGAATGATTGAATATTGATTATTGATGATTGAAAATAAATTTATGGGAAATAGGATAACTGGCGCAGAAGCGCTCATGCAAGCCCTCATCCACGAAGGGGTAACTACCATCTTCGGCTATCCGGGGGGTGGCATTATGCCTGTCTTCGATGCCTTGTATGACCATCAAGACGACTTCCGGCAGATTCTTGTCCGCCACGAACAAGGTGCCGCCCATGCCGCACAAGGTTATGCCCGCAGCAGTGGCAAAGTTGGCGTATGCTTAGTCACTAGCGGCCCTGGAGCCACCAATACCATTACCGGCATCAGCGACGCTATGCTTGACAGCACACCCATCGTCGTCATCTCAGGCCAAGTGGGTGCTGCCGCTTTAGGAACCGATGCTTTTCAGGAAGTTGACTTCGTCTGTATCACCCAACCCATTTGCAAATGGAGTTATCAGATACGTAGCGCCGAGGACATTGCCTGGGCTGTGGCACGTGCTTTTTACATCGCCTCTAGCGGACGGCCAGGTCCTGTCGTGCTTGACTTTGCCAAGAACGCTCAGACCTCCATGGTTGACTTCGAGCCTGCACGGCTACCGATACAGCGTGGTTTTATCCCTGTCCCTCAGCCTTCCGAAAAGGCTATCAGCCGGGCTGCTGCACTTATCGACAAGGCACAACGTCCCTTGCTTCTTGCGGGACAAGGTATCGAACTAGCTGGTGCTCAGGAAGAATTGCGACAGTTTGTCGAAAAAACGGGCATCCCCGTGGGATGCACCCTTCTCGGTCTCTCCACCCTCCCCTACGACCATCCGCTCCGCCAAGGTATGCTGGGGATGCATGGAAACCTGGCTCCCAATGTCAAGACCAATGAGTGCGACGTGCTGATTGCCGTCGGCATGCGTTTCGACGACCGTGTCACAGGCAAGCTTACCTCCTACGCTCGTCAAGCAAAGGTTATCCACCTTGACATCGACCCGTCGGAAATCGGCAAGAACGTCCCCGTTGATGTTGCTGTCAAGGGAGACTGCAAGGAGACACTGGCTCGCCTCACCGAAGCCGTCCATCCCGCAGAACATAAGGAGTGGGTGAAAAGCTTCGCCACCTATCACGCCATGGAACAGGAAGAAGTCATTAACCCTGCCATCCACCCCGCTAAAGGCCCGCTGAAGATGGGCGAAGTGGCCCGTCGTGTTAGTGAAGCTACTGGCGACAAAGCCATCCTCGTCACTGATGTCGGACAAAACCAGATGATGTCTGCTCGCTATTTCCGCTTTACACAGCCTCGCAGCATCATCACCTCAGGCGGTTTGGGCACCATGGGCTTTGGACTACCCGCAGCCATTGGTGCCACATTCGGTGCCCCCGAGCGCACCGTCTGCCTCTTCGTGGGTGATGGTGGAATACAGATGAACATTCAAGAGCTTGGCACTATCATGGAGAGTGGCGCTCCCGTGAAGATTATCCTCCTCAACAACAACTACCTCGGCAACGTCCGCCAATGGCAGGAGCTTTTCTTCCATCACCGTTACTCGTGCACACCCATGAAGAATCCCGACTACGAAAAGATTGCCTCTGCCTATAGCATCCCCTCGCGTACCGTTGTCCATCGTGCCGACCTCGACGATGCCATCCAAGAGATGCTAAACACCCCAGGTGCTTTCCTGTTGCAGGCTGCCATCGAGGAAGAAGAAAATGTCATGCCAATGACGCCTCCTGGAGCCGACGTTGACCAAATGCTTCCTTTTATCGACCCATCCACACCCGCTGAACAATGGAAAAGAAACTTTATACACTGATTGTGCACTCCGAGCACATGGCTGGCCTGTTGAATCAGGTGACAGCCGTCTTTACCCGTCGTCAGATTAACATCGAGAGCATAAACGTTTCGGCATCGTCCATCGAGGGCATCCACCGCTACACCATCACCGCATGGGCCGATGAAGACACCATTGCAAAAGTGACGCTCCAGATAGCGAAGAAGGTGGATGTTCTACAGGCAAGCTACTATCTGGATGACGAAATCTTCATGCAGGAGATAGCCCTCTACAAACTTTCCACCTCCCTCTTGATGGCTAATCCCGAGATATGCGAGATAATCCGCCGCAACGATGCCCCCATCATTGAAACGAATCCCGTCTATACTGTCGTGGAGAAAGCAGGACGCACGGCCGAAACCGAACAGCTACGTCGCGAGTTGACTGCTTACGATTGCCTCCTTCAATATGTCAACTCAGGCCGTATTGCCGTCACTCGTAGTAGTGAAGAACACCTGACAGAATTTCTAAAGAAACTCGAAAGCAACAAATAAACGTATTAATCCTAAAAAACCTATTCACTATGGCAAAAATGAATTTTGGCGGTGTCATTGAGAACGTCGTGACCCGTGAGGAATTTCCTCTTGAAAAAGCCCGCGAGATCTTGAAAAACGAAACGATTGCCGTCCTCGGTTACGGTGTGCAAGGCCCTGGCCAGTCGCAAAACCTGCGCGACAACGGCTTCAACGTCATCGTCGGCCAGCGCCCAGGCAAGACCTACGACAAAGCTATCGCCGACGGCTGGGTACCCGGTGAGACTTTGTTTGGCGTCGAAGAAGCAGCTAAGCGAGGCTCCATTATCATGTGCCTGCTCTCTGATGCTGCAGTCATGGCTGTGTGGCCAACTATTAAGCCCTATCTCACTACAGGTAAGACGCTTTATTTCAGCCACGGCTTTGCCATCACTTGGAACGACCGCACAGGCTGTGTTCCTCCCACCGACATCGACGTCATCATGGTTGCTCCCAAAGGTTCGGGCACCTCACTGCGCACAATGTTCCTCGAAGGACGTGGCCTCAATAGCAGCTATGCCATCTATCAGGACACTTCGGGTAAGGCTTACGACAAGACCATTGCTCTCGGCATCGGCATCGGCTCTGGTTATCTGTTCGAGACCACCTTCCAACGTGAGGCTACCAGCGACCTGACAGGCGAACGCGGCTCTTTGATGGGTGCAATTCAAGGTCTATTGCTTGCCCAGTACGAAGTTCTCCGTGAGAATGGCCACACGCCCTCTGAGGCTTTCAACGAAACCGTCGAAGAACTCACACAGTCACTCATGCCGCTGTTTGCTGCTAAGGGCATGGACTGGATGTACGCTAACTGCTCCACCACCGCCCAACGCGGCGCGCTTGACTGGATGGGACCCTTCCACGATGCCATCAAACCCGTTATGCAGAAGCTTTATGCCAGTGTGAAGTGCGGCCATGAAGCCCAAATCTCCATCGACAGCAACAGCAAGCCCGACTATCGTGAGAAGTTGGAGGAGGAATTGCGCCAGCTGCGCGAGAGCGAAATGTGGCAGACTGCTGTCACCGTCCGCAAGCTTCGTCCTGAAAACAATTGAGCGAACCCATTATAGTAATAAGCGAAGGGGTAACAGCCAACCCGCAATACGCTATGGCGTCACCTGTCAGCCTTTCCATTCGGGAAGGCGAACAGGTGGCCATTGTGGGTGCTAATGCCAGCGGCAAAACCCGCCTTGTTGAGATTCTTACTGGCCATTATCGCCTACGTGGTGATGCTATTCGCCTTTGTTTTCCCGATGTTCCAGAAGGCCGTATCAGCAATGCCATACGCTACATTACCTTTTGCGACGCCTACGGTGAAATTGACAGCAACTACTTCCTCCAATTACGCTGGAATCAAACCGAAATCAGCGAGGAAACGCCCACTGTCCGTCAGTTTCTTAATAATAAGGTAGGCTCAACGGAAAAAGCTTCCACGTCTGAAGATAGCTATAGGCAAGAAATCTACCGTCTTTTTGGCTTGGAGTCGTTGCTTGATAAGTACATTGTCGCTCTCTCTTCGGGTGAGTTGCGTAAATGCCAGTTAGCACGTGTGCTACTTTCCCGCCCAAGAATACTCATTATTGACAACCCATTCATTGGACTTGACACGACAGCCTGTGACATGCTAACAGCTGTTCTGCAGACAATTGTTGCACAAGAGCAACTTACATTGATACTTGTACTGCCTCGCACCACGCTCATCCCTTCGTTTATTACCCATGTCATTCCAGTTGTCGATGGCCATTTACTCCCATCCATAAGCCGCGAGGCGTACATTCCCCACGACATCCCTTGCCCTGAGCCCATCCTTTCACCAGACGAACGTCTCCGCATCCTTTCTCTGTCCGAGAAAGACCTCAGCCGAACGCCGTTTTATCCTCAGCAGGGAGGGGAGATACTGCAGTTCAACAATGTCAGAATCCGTTATGAAGGACGATCCATTCTGGAAGACATTAACTGGACGGTTTGCGAAGGCGAACGTTGGGCACTCACAGGTGCCAACGGCTCAGGAAAAAGCACCTTGCTCAGTCTTGTCTGTGCTGACAACCCTCAGGGCTATGCCTGCGACATACGCCTTTTCGGGCATCGTCGGGGTACAGGAGAGAGCATCTGGGAAATCAAACGCCACATCGGTTATGTCAGTCCTGAACTCCATCGTGCCTATCGCAAGAACATCCCTTCCATCGACCTCGTTGCCAGCGGGTTCCACGATACTGTAGGTTTATATACACATGCCACCGACGACGAAAGAGAGAGATGCCTCTCTTGGATGGAGATATTCGGCATCCGACATCTGGCGACCCGTCCTTATCTCCAGCTCTCCAGCGGTGAACAACGACTTTGTCTGTTGGTTCGCGCCTTTGTGAAGGACCCAGAGCTTCTCATTCTCGATGAACCCCTCCATGGATTGGACGAATACTATCACCAACGAGTACGGGAGATTATCACCACCTTTTGCGAACGTCGTCATAAAACGCTCATCATGGTGACTCACCATCTGGAGGAACTGCCTCCCTGTATCACTCATCACATGAAATTGAAACCCAACTACTGAATCGCCCTATGAAAGTAATGAAATTCGGAGGCACCTCCGTGGGCTCTCCCGAGCGGATAAAACACGTGGCCACCCTCATCCAGACGGATGCCCCCACCTTTGTTGTTCTCTCTGCCATGTCAGGAACCACCAACACCTTGGTGGAAATTGCCGGCTATCTCTACAACCGCAACCCTGACGGAGCAATTGAAACAATCAACCGCCTTGAGGCCACTTATAACCGTCATCTTACCCAACTCTTCGCTACCGATGAATGGAAAGAAAAAACTCGTGAATTTCTACGCGAAGTGTTTAACTCAATGCATTCTTTTACCTGTCAGCCGTTCGGCCCAGTAGAGGAGAAAATCTTGCTAGCCCAAGGGGAAATCATGTCTACAAACATGATGACAAACTATCTGCATGAGCAAGGAGTCCCTGCCGTTTTGCTTTCCGCTCTCGACTTTATGCGCCTGACAGGTAGTGGTGAACCCGATCTTGCCTTTATTAAGGAGAAATTGAATGAGCAGATACAGGCTACTGCCGATGCACCTCTTTATATCACACAAGGTTTCATTTGCCGGAATGCTTACGGAGAGGTGGACAATTTGCAACGAGGCGGCTCAGACTATACGGCTTCGCTCGTCGGAGCTGCTTTGGAAGCAGAAGAAATCCAGATTTGGACAGACATCGACGGCATGCACAACAACGACCCTCGTATCGTAGATGGTACAGAGGCCGTTCGTCACCTCCATTTCGAGGAAGCTGCCGAGTTGGCCTATTTCGGGGCTAAAATTCTCCACCCCACCTGCATCCAGCCCGCCAAGTACGCCAACATCCCCGTCCGCTTGCTGAACACGATGGAGCCTCAGGCTCCCGGTACGCTCATTGACAACCGTCGCGATACCGGTAACATCAAAGCCGTTGCGGCCAAGGATAACATCACGGCCATACGCATCAAGTCCAGCCGCATGTTACTGGCTCACGGTTTCCTCCGTAAGGTGTTCGAGATTTTCGAAAGCTGGCACACCAGTATCGACATGATCTGCACGTCAGAGGTGGGCGTTTCCATGTCCATCGACGACACCCGCCACCTCGGCGAAATTGTCCATGACCTGAAAAAGTACGGCACCGTCACCGTTGACCTCGACATGTGCATTGTCTGCGTTGTCGGTGATATGGATTGGGAAAACGTAGGTTTCGAAACCCGAGCCATGCAGGCTCTGAAGGACATCCCTGTCCGCATGGTTTCATACGGAGGCAGTAACTACAACATCTCTTTCTTGGTACGCGAGGAGGACAAGTCCCGTGCCCTGCGTGCACTTTCCGCCTGTCTGTTCAATAAAGAGATTAATGGTTAGAGTTATGAAAGATTTTCCAACCCATAGTTTTCAGACGCTTCAGACACCGTTCTACTTTTACGACACGGCGCTCTTGCAGCAAACACTTGACGCTGTCTCAGCCCAGCTTGCACGCCACGAGGGGTATCGCATGCATTATGCCATCAAGGCGAATGCCAACCCCGTAATTCTGCGCATGATCAGTGCCAAGGGTTTCGGTGCCGACTGCGTGAGTGGTGGTGAAGTGCAGTTGGCCATTGCCCACGGCTTTGCGCCAAAATCCGTTGTCTATGCCGGCGTGGGTAAGAGCGACTGGGAAATCAACATCGCTCTTGATGCCGGTATCGGCTGCTTCAACGTCGAGTCTGCTGCCGAGTTGCACGTCATCAATGAGCTGGCTCTCCGAAAGGGCGTCAAGGCCCCCGTTGCTCTACGTGTCAATCCCGACATTGGTGCCCATACCCATGCCAACATCACCACCGGCTTGGCTGAGAACAAGTTCGGCATCAATCTTGAACAACTGGGCAGCGTGCTGCATGAAACGCTCAGCCTCCCTGGTGTCGAGTACAAAGGCCTACATTTCCACATCGGCTCGCAGATTACGGACATGCTTGACTTCCAAGCCCTCTGCAACCGAGTCAACTCGCTGAGCCACGAGCTCAGCCGTCAGGGTCTTCCTGTTGGCGACATTAACGTAGGTGGTGGTCTGGGTGTTGATTACGAGCACCCCGACAATGCCCCTTTGGCCGATTTCGATGCCTATTTCGACGTCTTCCGCCGCCACCTTGACACCCGCCCCGGTCAGCTTGTCCACTTCGAGCTTGGACGTAGCATCGTGGCTCCCTGTGGCAGCCTCATCACCCGTGTCCTTTATGTAAAAGAGGGCACCTCCAAACGGTTTGCCATTGTTGATGGTTCCATGACCGAGCTTATCCGGCCTGCCCTCTACCACGCCTTTCACCTCCCACAGAATATCTCGTCCGACGCCGCACGCCCCGTCACCACCTACGACGTGGTAGGCCCCGTCTGCGAGAGTTCTGACGTCTTCGCCAAAGCCATTGACCTCCCCGAATGTCATCGGGGCGACTTCATTGCATTCCGCACGGCCGGCGCCTACGGCGAGACAATGGCCTCAGGCTACAACGCCCGTCCGCTGCCCAAAAGCTATTTCTCTACCGATTTTCTTTAAAATAGGAAGAATAATCCGTACCTTTGCATCCTCATAAACTCATCAACCTATAAACCCCATCATGGACGATAAACTTTATATCTTCGACACCACCCTCCGCGATGGTGAACAAGTGCCCGGTTGTCAGCTCAACACGATAGAAAAAATCCAAGTGGCCAAGCAACTGGAACGCCTTGGTGTAGATGTCATCGAAGCCGGATTCCCTATCTCCAGCCCGGGCGATTTCAATTCCGTCATCGAGATATCCAAGGCTGTGACGTGGCCCACCATCTGCGCCCTCACCCGCGCCGTAGAGAAGGACATCGACGTTGCCGTCGAAGCTCTCCAGTATGCCCGCCACAAGCGCATCCACACCGGTATCGGAACCAGTGACATGCACATCAAGTACAAGTTCAACTCCAACCGCGAGGAAATCATCGAGCGGGGTGTAGCCGCCGTGAAATACGCGAAGAAATTCGTGGAAGACGTGGAGTTTTATGCCGAAGATGCCGGACGCACTGACAACGAATACCTTGCCCGCGTCATCGAGGCCGTCATCAAAGCGGGTGCCACCGTAGTGAACATCCCCGACACCACCGGCTACTGCCTGCCCGAGGAGTACGGCGCCAAGATCCGCTATCTTGTGGAGCACGTCGACTGTATCGACAAGGCCATCATCTCCACCCATTGCCACAACGACCTCGGCATGGCCACAGCCAATACCATCAGCGGCGTCATCAACGGTGCCCGTCAGGTAGAGGTCACCATCAACGGCATCGGCGAACGCGCCGGCAACACTTCACTTGAGGAGATTGCCATGATTATCAAGTGCCACAGTACCATCCCCGTGCAGACGAACATCAACACCACGAAGATATACCCTACCAGCCGCATGGTGAGCAGCTTGATGAACATGCCCGTGCAACCCAACAAAGCGGTGGTGGGACGAAACGCCTTTGCCCACTCCAGCGGTATCCACCAGGACGGTGTGCTCAAGAACGTGCAGACCTACGAAATCATGGACCCCAAGGACGTGGGTATCGACGACAACAGCATCGTCCTTACTGCCCGCAGCGGACGTGCTGCCCTGCGTCATCGCTTACACGTGCTGGGCGTGGAGATGGACGACGAACATCTCGACAAGGTCTATGAAGCTTTCCTCCGCCTCGCCGACCAGAAGAAGGAGATTGGCGACGACGACATCCTGATGTTGGCAGGCGCCGACCGCTCGGCAAGCCAGCACATCAAGTTGAAGTACTTACAGGTGACCAGCGGTGTGGGTGTACGCCCCGTGGCCAGCTTGGGACTGGAGGTGGCTGGCGAACAGTTCGAAGCCGCAGCCACAGGCAACGGCCCCGTAGATGCTGCCATCAAAGCCCTCAAGCAGATTATCCGCCGCCAGATGACCCTCAAGGAGTTCACCATCCAAGCCATCAGCAAGGGCAGCGACGACGTGGGCAAGGTGCACATGCAGGTGGAGTACAACGACCAGCTCTACTACGGCTTCGGCGCCAATACCGACATCATCGCCGCCTCCGTCGAGGCCTACATCGACTGTATCAACAAGTTCAGGAACTAAACGTTTCCCTTGAGGAAAATGCCATTTGTTTTTCATTCTTCATTTTTCATTCTAAATGAATACGTTATTTGACAAGATTTGGGACGCGCATGTCGTCCGCAAGGTGGAGGACGGCCCCACACAACTCTACATCGACCGCCTCTATTGCCACGAAGTCACCAGCCCGCAAGCCTTTGAAGGCCTCCGCGAACGTGGCTTAAAGTGCTTCCGTCCCAAGCAGATTTTCTGCATGCCCGACCACAATACGCCCACCCACGACCAGGACAAGCCCATCGCCGACCCCGTTTCCAAGGCACAGGTTGACGCGCTGGCTCGCAACGCCGCTGAGTTCGGCCTTACCCACTTCGGCATGATGGACCCCCACAACGGCATCATCCACGTCGTCGGCCCCGAGCTCGGCCTTTCCCTGCCCGGCATGACCATCGTCTGCGGCGACTCCCACACCTCCACCCACGGCGCCATGGGTGCGGTTGCCTTCGGCATCGGCACTAGCGAAGTGGAGATGGTGCTTGCCTCCCAATGTATCCTCCAGAGCAAGCCCAAGTCCATGCGCATCCGCATCGAGGGTATGCTTGGCAAGGGCGTCACCGCCAAGGACGTCGCCCTCTACCTGATGGCACAGCTCACCACCTCCGGCGCTACGGGCTACTTTGTCGAATATGGTGGTTCCGTGGTCCGCGACATGACCATGGAAGGACGCCTCACCCTCTGCAACCTCTCCATTGAGATGGGTGCTCGCGGCGGATTTGTGGCCCCCGACGAAACCACCTTTGCCTACTTGAAGGGACGCAACTACGCCCCGAAGGGCGACGACTGGGATCGTGCCGTGGCTTACTGGCGCACGTTGCAGAGTGGCGACGATGCCGTCTTCGACCGCGAACTCGTCTTCGACGCAGCCGACATCGAGCCCCGCATCACCTACGGCACCAACCCCGGCATGGGCATCGGCATCAGCGACGCCATTCCCGCCCTCGACACCATTCCCGAAGCCGGCCAGGCATCCTTCCTGAAATCATTGGGATACATGCAGTTCCAACCCGGCGAGAAGCTCCTTGGCAAGCCCGTCGACTACGTCTTCCTGGGCGCTTGCACCAACGGACGCATCGAGGACTTCCGGGCCTTTGCCTCCCTCGTCAAGGGACATCACAAGGCCGAAGGCGTTACCGCTTGGCTCGTCCCCGGCTCGTGGAAAGTGGACGGACAGATTCGTGCCGAAGGACTCGACAAGGTGCTTGCCGAAGCAGGCTTCGAAGTCCGTCAGCCCGGTTGTAGCGCCTGCCTCGCCATGAACGACGACAAGATTCCCGCAGGCTGCCTCGCCGTCTCCACTTCCAACCGCAACTTCGAAGGCCGTCAGGGGCCGGGCTCCCGCACCATCCTTGCCAGCCCTTACACAGCCGCTGCTGCTGCCATCACCGGCGTCATCACCGACCCCCGCCAGTTTCTAAAATAACACTCCGATGAAACAGTCATTCAACACCCTCACCTCCACCTGCATTCCCCTCCCGTTGGAGAACGTCGATACCGACCAGATTATCCCTGCCCGCTTCATGAAGTCCACTACGCGTGACGAGAAGTTCTTCGGCGACCACCTCTTCTTCGACTGGCGCCATCGTCCCGACGGCACTCCCAACCCCGACTTTGTGCTCAACAACCCCGCCTGCCAGGGCAGCACCATCCTCGTGGCGGGCAAGAATTTCGGCTCCGGCTCCAGTCGTGAACACGCTGCATGGGCCATTGCCGGCTACGGCATCCGCGTCGTCGTCAGCAGTTTCTTCGCCGACATCCACAAGAACAACGAGCTCAACAACTTCGTGCTGCCCGTCGTGGTCAGCGAAGCCTTCCTCGGCGAGCTTTTCGCCTCCATCAAGGCCGACGCCTCCACATTGGTTACCGTCGATCTCCCCAACCAAACCATCACCAACCACGCCACCGGCCACAGCGAGACCTTTGAAATCAACGCCTACAAGAAGCATTGCCTCATGAACGGCCTTGACGACATCGACTTCCTCACAGCCGACAAAGCCCTCATCGAAGCATACGAGAAAAAACGCCCCTGATTCCTAATTTCTAAATATCTTATTTTTATGACTATAAATCTAGCAGTTCTCCCCGGTGACGGCATTGGCCCTGAAGTCGTTGCCCAAGCCCTCCAAGTCACCGAAGCCGTTTGCCAGAAGTACGGCCACGAACTCCACTACGAATATGGTATCTGCGGTGCCCATGCCATCGACGCCGTCGGCAACCCTTATCCCGCCCAGACACACCAGCTCTGTATGGACAGCGACGCCGTCCTCTTCGGCGCCGTCGGCGATCCCAAGTTCGACAACAACCCCGCCGCCAAGGTACGCCCCGAGCAAGGTCTGCTCGCCATGCGCAAGCAGCTCGGCCTCTTCGCCAACATCCGCCCCGTGGAGACCTTCGACTGCCTCATCCATAAATCTCCCCTCAAGGACGAGCTCGTCCGTGGTGCCGACTTCATCTGCATCCGCGAGCTCACGGGAGGCATGTACTTCGGCCCCAAGAAGGAGGGCGACGACGAAGCCTACGACACCAACCTCTACAGCCGTGCCGAGGTAGAGCGCATCCTCCATGTCGCCTACGGCTATGCCCGCCAGCGCCGTCGCCACCTTACCGTCGTCGACAAGGCCAACGTCCTCGCCTCGTCCCGCCTCTGGCGTAAGATCGCCCAGGAGATTGCCCCCCAGTACCCCGACGTCACCACCGACTACATGTACGTCGACAACGCCGCCATGCGCATGATACAGGAACCCCGTTTCTTCGACGTCATGGTCACCGAGAACACCTTTGGCGACATCCTCACCGACGAGGGCTCATGCATCACCGGCTCCATGGGCCTGCTGCCCAGCGCCTCCATCGGCACCCACACCAGCGTTTTCGAGCCCATCCACGGCTCATGGCCCCAGGCAGCCGGGCAGAACATTGCCAACCCCTTGGCCACCATCCTCTCTGCCGCCATGATGTTTGAGTACGCCTTCAGCCTTACCGCCGAGGCTGCCGACATCCGCACAGCCGTTCAGGCAAGCCTCGACGAGAACGTCCGCACAGGCGACATCCAGATCGCCGGCCTCCGTCCTTATTCCACGTCCGAAGTAGGCCAGTGGCTCACCGCCCGCATTAAGGGCGAATAACCGCCATCCCCAAAAAGCAGGGGGACAACGCAACAACTAGTTTTTTTCGCAAGAAGCGATAAGAAACAAAAGAAGGGGATTCATCACGAACTCCCTTCTTCTGCGGTGCGTACGGGACTCGAACCCGTGACCTCCTGCGTGACAGGCAGGCATTCTAACCAGGCTGAACTAACGCACCAAATCTAACTATCTAAAACTATTATGAAAACGCTTTTTACACTTTTCTTTGTGCTGTCCTCCCGGATTGCGGTTGCAAAGGTACGCACTTTTTTTGTACCTGCAAGCGTTTTTCGCTTTTTTTTTCAAAAAAATCGCTGCACAACCACTAAATCGTGTTTTTTCCCTTCGGCGACTACCCAAGCGGGAAGCGTAGCCACTTCACTGAAACCCATTTTAGCAAAAAGATGGCGGCAGGCGGTATTGTCGGCAAATATCTGGCAATACACCATGCGAAGTCCCAGCGTATGAGCGGCATAGTCACAAAGCAGCTCCAATGCCTTCTGTCCCACGCCGCGCCCTCTGCAAACACCATCCACCAGCAGACCCAGCTCGGCACGTCCATCGAGAGGGCTGAAGTTAAACAAATCAACAATCGCCTCTGCCTCACCTCCCCTGCTTGGCTGCACCATCAAACGCAGTTGTTTCTCGGCAAAAAAATCGTTTTTGCACATGAGGATATACTGTTTGAGCGCGTATCGGGAATAGGGCATGTGGCACGACGACACCGTCCAAACTGTAGGGTCGTTTTCCAAACGGAACAACAAGTCGAGGTCTTCTGGTTCAGGGGCGCGGAGAAAATAGGACATTGAGATTTTCTATTATTATAATACGACGTTTTCGTTGATGAATCTGCCTGTGCGGGCAGACCAAGTGCCGAGACGCAGATTGTGACTGGCTGTAGCAGCAAGGTTACTCAGGATAGTGCTGTAACTGTAGTTATCAGTATCATAAACCACCATATCAAACGTGTCCCATAAGTCGGGACGCGAAAGATGTCCCTCGGGCAGCGTAGCCTCTGTACCCAGAATGCACGACACCGGGACATTGGGATAGCGTCGCTGGTAGCTGACGCAGGCTTCGTGCAGCATCTCCTCGCTTCCCACGAATAGAGGACGGTAGGCTGGAGCTTCCCTCTCGGAACGAGATTCGCGTCGGAACTGATTACCCAGATAGGCAAACGCCGAGCGAATCCAAATGGCAGCACTGATGGGCAGCGACACCAACAGGCCGTAGCTGTGGAAGTGCTTGTTGAAGAAGAGTTGCATAGCGTTGTAGAACGTATAGACATAGCGGAAGGAGGTTTTCTCAGTACTCTCGCCTTTGTAGTGAAGGATGGGCGAAGGACTGTAGTAGTTCTTGTAGTCCGCCTTCAACAGACGATACGAGAGGTCAATGTCCTCACCATACATGAAGAAGGTCTCGTCAAGTAAACCTACTTTGTCAAGCGCCTCACGCCTCAACATCATGTAAGCACCAGAGATAATCTCTATTTCGTTTTCGACGTTCTCATCAAGGTAGCGCATATAGTAACGTCCGAAAGTATGGCTAAGAGGGAATAGTTTCGTCAGCCCGGACATCTTGCAAAAAGCTACAAAAGGTGTGGGCAATCCACGTCGCGACTCGAGGGCGAAACTACCATCGGTACGCAGCATCCGTGTACCCGAGCCTCCTGCTTCGGGATGGCTGTCCATCAGACGTACGCTGTCAACCAACGTATGCTCGCCCACAATAGTGTCGGGATTGAGAAGCAGCACATAACGTCCCGTCGATAGGCGGATGGCTTGGTTGTTGGCGCGCGCAAAACCAACGTTTTCGGTGTTCTGAATAAAATGAACCTGCGGATAGCGCTCTTTTAAATAAGGTATGGAGCCATCGGACGAGACATTGTCAACCACAAACACCTCCATATCGAAAGGACACACGGAACGAAACACAGAGTCGAGGCACTGCTCGAGGTAGTGCTTCACGTTGTAGTTGACAATGACAATCGAAAGGTCCATTCGCGTCAGGCATCCATTTCTGTTTCATCGCCTGCGGAAACAACTGCTTCAGGCTCCTCCGTAAGATTTTCCGTAGCGGGAGCAGTTGGCTCAGGCAGGGGTTCCTCCTTCATCGTCAGTTCTGTGACAACGCCTTCCTTCGTTGGCCAACAGAAGAGTGAGGCAATAACGCCAATAAGAGCGCAATAGCCACACATGTTATCAGCCGTCATGTAATAGACGGAGATATTCACCAGCACTACCGTCACGAACATCGCCAGACGGATTTCGTTCCATCGTACGTAGCTGCGGCGCCGGACGGCATCATCGTTCATATACACCATGCGGACAAGCGCTTTGTGAAAGGACTTCAACGCTATCGGGGTTAGGACGACAGCCAGCAGGATGCCCGCGCATTCGGTTACATAGACAGCCGTAACATTGTCCACCAATGCCCCTTTAGTGAAGACATGCGTTTCGTAGAACACCACCAACAGCGCAGCCAACAGCACGTAGGCCACGAATTCCAAGCGGAGGCGATGGAGTATTTGTTGATTAGTCATAGACGTATTATATGATGATTTTGTATTATCTTGATGATCCATCGAAGGGAGTACGGTTGATGAGCGAGCGTCCCAGCGTGGCTTCATCGGTGTATTGCAGTTCGTCGCCCACCGAAAGGCCGCGCGAAAGCACGGATAGTTTGACGCCGAAAGGCGAAAGCTTGCGATAGAGGTAGTAGTTGGTGGTATCGCCCTCCATCGTGGAACTAAGGGCAAAAATCACCTCCTCTACACCGCCCACACGCACTCGCTCTACCAGACTATCAATTTCAAGGTCGGCAGGGCCGATGCCATCCATAGGCGAGATGATACCGCCCAGCACATGGTAGAGCCCGCGATAGATGCCCGTGTTCTCAAGGGCAATGACGTCGCGCACCGTCTCCACCACGCACACTATTGATGCATCGCGACGCGGATTAGCGCAAATCTCACACGTGTCGGTATCGGAGATGTTGTGACACACGCGACAATAACGGACGTTATGGCGCAGCTCGGAAATGGCGGCGCTAAATGAATCCGACTCCGCTACAGGCTGCCGTAACAGATAGAGCACAAGACGCAAGGCGGTCTTCCGCCCGATGCCCGGCAGCTTTGCAAACTCGCTTACTGCACGCTCCAAAAGTACCGATGAATACTGCTCTAACATCCGAATACGAGGCCTTTCCTTCGATTTTGAGCGCAAAGATACAGATAATTCAAAGAAAAAACGTATCTTTGTGCCGAAAATCTGTTGAATCCGTCTGCACATGGAGATAAAAAGCGCCACTTTCGTAATCAGCAACACCGATATTGCCCGCTGTCCGCAGGACGGCCTTCCCGAATACGCCTTCATCGGCAGGTCGAATGTCGGCAAGTCGAGCCTCATCAACATGCTTGTCCGCAAGCACGGACTGGCAATGACTTCTTCCACGCCTGGGAAGACTCTCCTCATCAACCATTTCCTTATTAATAATGCATGGTACATCGTTGATTTACCAGGTTACGGTTACGCTAGTCGGGGAAAGGAACAGCGCGAAAAGCTGCAGCATATCATCGAAAGCTACATTCTTGGCCGTGCCCAGATGACTAACCTCTTTCTGCTCATCGACTGCCGCCATGCACCAATGGAGATAGACCTGCAGTTCATCGAATGGTTGGGCGAAAACGAGGTTCCCTTCGCCATCGTCTTCACCAAAGCCGACAAACTGGGCGGAGGAAAGCTGCACGAGAACGTCCGCACCTACCTCGAGAAGCTGTCCGAACAATGGGAGGAGCTGCCCCCTTACTTCGTGACATCGGCTGAGAAGGGCATAGGACGCGAGGAACTGCTGGACTATATAGCCCAAATCAACCTTTCCCTGAAAAAAGAACGCTAAAAAACGTAAAAAAAAGCATGGGGATGCACTTTTTTCAAAAGGAAATCCCTACCTTTGCGCATCCAATTTGAGAAACGGCCTTTCAAGACCAATCAAATCCACACTTAAAAGAAAAAAATCGGGCTCGGGCTTCACCCGCACAACCTTCTTCTATTGAGGAGATAGTTTGTAATGCCCTGTTCACCTATGTTTGTTTATGTATAACATCATCCAACTCAACAAGAAAGAACTGCAGGAACTGCAAGACATTGCCGTTGAATTCAACATCAAGAATGCCAAATCGTACGAAAAGCGCGACCTTATCTATCAGATTCTCGACGCGCAAGCCATAGTCGGTTCCCAGAAAGCCGCCGAAAAGGAGGCAGCCGCTGAAAAGAAGCAACGCAACCGCATCAACAAGACTGGCACCATCAGCAAGGTTTATTCTGCCAATCAGGACAAGGGCAAGAAGTTCGACGAAGTGCCTCAGACCGTAGCCAAACCAGCTGACAACAATGGAAATAAGTCCGAGGCAGCAGCCGAAGCATCCCCCAAACAAGAGAAAAAGCAGAACGAACCCGTTCGGCTCTCCCCAGAGGTGAAACCGAAAACTGAACCAAAGGCTGAAACGAAAACCGAGGAGACTCAACAAGCGGCAAAGGCACAGGAAGTAAGCGCTTCGCCCGTTACTGATGCTGAGGCGCAGCCCAAGAAACGGCGCGGACGTAAGCCAAAAGCACTAGTTGAAGCCGAGAATACAACAGCGGCCAACGAGCAGCCGACAACCGCCGAAACGGGCAAGAAAGCCGAAGCCCCCATGCCCTCCGAAACCGACTTCACGCCTATCGAGGACATGCCCTCCGAAGCTGCCACACTGCCCACAGAACTGATTGACAAGTTTGAGCAGACCAAGTTGGCAGAGCCCCAACCAAAATCCAGCCGCTCAAAGAAGAAAAAGAAGTCTGCCCAACCGACAATCGCAGGCGCTGACGCCGACACTCCCACCCTTTTTGGAGACGAAATGGCTATGGAAGCAATGGAGGGTGAAGAGAACGCCCCCGTCCAAGAGGCGAAAACTTCAACATCTCCTCATCAGGATAACCCAGCCCAGCCTGAGAACGGCGAAGCCAACCGTCCGCAGCCCCTCCGACGCATGGACACGCAGCAGCGCATCCTAGAGGCCCAACGCCGCCTGCAGGAACGTCAGGGACGCATCGAAGAAGAGGAGCGTCGCCTGCAGGAGCAGGAACGCCGCGCACAGGAAAAGGAGGAGCGCCGCCTGCAAGAGCAGCAGCGTCAGGAACAGGAGCGTCAGGCCAAACTTGAGGAGGAGAAGCGCAAGGCAGAGATGGAACGTCTGTACGACTTTGGTGACAGAATCAAGTGCATGGGCGTGCTGGAGATTCTGCCCGACAATTTCGGACTGCTTCGCTCATCGGACTACAATTACCTCCCCTCACCCGACGACATCTACGTCTCGCAGAACCAAATTAAACACTACGGCCTCAAGACAGGCGACGTGGTAGAAGGCGTCATTCGTCCCGCCAAAGAGGGCGAGAAGTACTTCCCGCTTGCCTACATTGAGAAGATTAACGGTCTTGAGCCTGAAATCGTGCGAGACCGTGTGCCCTTCGAGCACCTCACGCCCCTCTTCCCCGACGAGAAATTCAAACTCTGTACGGGTAATAACGACAACCTCTCTGCCCGCGTTGTGGACCTCTTCTCGCCCATCGGCAAAGGACAGCGCGGCCTCATCGTCGCCCAGCCCAAGACGGGTAAGACCATCCTGCTGAAGGACATCGCCAATGCCATCGCCGCCAACCATCCTGAAGTCTATATGATGGTGCTGCTCATCGACGAACGTCCTGAGGAAGTGACTGATATGGCGCGCAGCGTGAATGCTGAAGTCATTGCCTCTACCTTCGACGAGCCTGCCGACCGTCATGTGAAGATTGCCGGCATCGTGCTGGAGAAAGCCAAGCGTATGGTGGAATGCGGACACGACGTCGTCATCTTCCTTGACTCCATCACCCGCCTTGCCCGCGCCTACAACACCGTAGCCCCCGCTTCAGGTAAAGTGCTCTCTGGCGGTGTCGATGCCAACGCCCTCCACAAGCCCAAGCGCTTCTTCGGCGCTGCCCGAAACATCGAGAACGGTGGCTCGCTCACCATTATCGCTACCGCTCTCATCGACACCGGCAGCAAGATGGACGAAGTCATTTTCGAGGAATTCAAGGGCACGGGTAACATGGAGCTGCAGCTCGACCGCACCCTCAGCAACAAGCGCATCTTCCCCGCTGTGAACATCATGGCTTCCAGCACGCGACGCGACGACTTGCTGCACGACCAGGATACGCTCAACCGCATGTGGATTCTGCGCAAATACCTCTCAGACATGAACCCCATCGAGGCAATGGACTTCGTCAAAGGTCGTTTGGAAGACACGAAATCCAACGAGGAGTTCCTTCTGAGCATGAATTCCTAAACTGAGTTATTGTACCAAAGCCGTTAGGACACGTGTCCTAACCCGTTGGGACACCTTACCTAACCCGTTGGGACACGTGTCCCAACGGGTTTAGTACAATAAGAAAAGACTGCGCTGGACAACAAAATAAAAGGGCCGCGACTCACGTCGAGACCCTTTCCGGTTTTCTTAAAGCTTACTTTTTTTGGGGATGATATAATAATAAATACTATATCCTACTTTATACTGCCCGTTAGAAGGGCAGGTCGTCCACAGAACCTTCGCCAGGAGCCTGCGGAGCAGGTGCCGTGAAGGCAGGGGCTGCGGGAGCTGCAGGAGCGGGTGCGCCTGCGGGAGCCGGAGCGACAGTAGTAGCATCGCCTGGCTGCGTCAAGGTGACATTACGGTCAACCTTCCATGCACGAACGCGGTTGTACCAACGGCCGTTGTATTCGCTGGCATCGATGTCAAACGAAACCGTCATCACCTCACCAGTCTTGATATTGAAGTTAGCGATACGGTCGGAACCAAACACCTCAAAAGCCAGTTTCCGGGGGAACTGCTCATTGACAGTTTCCAACACGTATTCCTGCACTTTCCATTCTGAGCCCGTTCGTGAGCTGACGCCCCCGCGCTCAGGCATTATGGCTATGATTTTTCCTGTTAATTCCATATACTTTTTCTTATTTTCGGTGCGAAATTACTGAATTTTTCGAAACGATGCTATTTTTTTTCTGTTTTTTTCAGTTCATCTGCAAAAAATATCTATCTTTGCAGATATTATTCCTTATTAATATAACATTATTCAAATAAAAAAGCCTTATGAGATTCGTAGTTACCAGCACAGAATTGTGCAACCGTCTTCAGTCCATCGGACGCGTCATCAATTCCAAGAGCGCCCTGCCCATTCTGGACTGCTTCCTCTTCAGCCTCGAGAAAGGCGTCCTCTCCATCACGGCTTCGGACAACGAGACCACGCTTGAGACCTCGCTACCGGTGGTCGAGTATGATGCTGACGGACGTTTTGCCATCGGCTCGAAGAACATCCTCGATGCCATCAAGGAGCTGCCCGAGCAGCCCATCATCTTCAACGTCAACGAGAGCAACGTGGCCGTCACCATCGAGTACATGAATGGTAAGTTCAGCATGGTGGGCCAGCAGGCCGATGAATACCCCACCCCTGCCCTGCTCGGCGAGGCTCCCGTCAGTTTCAGCATGCCCGCAGCCACCCTCTTCGACGGCATCAACCGCACCCTGTTTGCTACGGCTGACGACGAGCTGCGCCCCGTCATGAACGGTATCTACTTCGACATCACCACCGAGTTTGTCACCCTCGTATCCTCTGACGGTCACAAGCTTGTACGCGACAAACTCTTTGCCGCCAAGGGCGAGGAGAAGGCAGCCTTCATCCTTCCGAAGAAGCCCGCCAACATCCTGAAAGGCCTGCTGGGCAAGGAGGCCGACGACATCAGCATCGCGTTCGACAGCCGCAACGCCGTGTTCACGCTGCCCAACCACCGTCTGGTGTGCCGCCTCATCGAAGGACGCTATCCCAACTACAACTCCGTCATCCCGCAAAGCAATCCCTACAAGGTTACCATCAACCGCCAAGCCCTGCTGAGCGCCCTGCGCCGCGTGTCCGTTTGCTCGTCGGCTAGCAGCAGCCTCGTCAAGCTGCGCCTGCAGGATAACGAGGTGCACATCTCCGCCCAGGACCTCGACTTTGCCTCCTCAGCCGAAGAGCGCATCGTCTGCCAATACGACGGCGAGCCCATGAGCATCGGTTTCAAGTCGACCTTCCTTATGGACATCATCAGCAACATCTCCGGCGAGGAAATCAGCGTAGAGGTCTCTGACCCTTCGCGCGCCGGCGTCATCGTCCCCACCCTACAGGAGGAGAACACCGACCTGCTGATGCTGCTCATGCCTATGATGCTCAACGACTAACGTCTTTGCCTCATGGAGCTAAATCTAACCAAGCCTGTCGTCTTCTTTGACTTGGAGACGACAGGCACTTCCGTCACCAACGACCGGATCGTTGAAATCTGCCTGCTGAAGGTGTTCCCCGACGGCAGGGAGCAGGAGAAGACCTATCGTGTCAATCCTGGAATCCCCATTCCGCCTGCGGCAACAGCCGTCCACCACATTACCGACGACGACGTACGCGACAAGCCCACATTTCCCCAGATTGCCCGCGAAGTTGAGGCTTTCTTCGAGGGCTGCGACATCGCCGGCTTCAACTCCAACCGTTTCGACGTGCCCATGCTAGCCGAGGAGTTCTTGCGCGCCGGCATCGACGTCGACTTCAGCAAGCCCCGCTTCATCGACGTGCAGGTCATCTACCACAAGATGGAGCAGCGCACCCTTTCGGCTGCCTACAAGTTCTACTGCGGCAAGAACCTCGACGACGCCCACTCAGCCACAGGCGACACCCGCGCCACCTACGAGGTGCTGAAAGCCCAGCTGGACCGCTACGGCGATGCGCTGAAGAACGACGTCAGATGGCTCTCCGAGTACACCTACTTCACCCGAAATGTCGATTTCTCAGGCTTCTTCATCTACAACGACAAGGGCGAAGAGGTTGTCAACTTCGGCAAATACAAAGGACGCATTCTCAGCGAGGTCATCAAGCGCGACCCCAGCTACTACGACTGGATTATGAAGAGCGACTTCCCGCTCAACACCAAGCAGGTGCTCACAAAAGTGCGCCTTCGCGAAATCAACCCCCAAAAGTAACCCCATGTCCCTCTACCGCCCATTCGCCGTTCTCACCTCCCTGCTGCTGTTTGTTGCCGGCTTGATGATAGCCCCGACTGCCTCAGCGCAGGAACTGGATGCCAAGGTCGTCATTAATGCCTCGAAAATCCAGGGAACGGACAACTCCGTCTTCACCACGTTGGAGACGGCTATCAGCGAATTCATCAACACCCGCAAGTGGTCGAACGCCCAATACAGTAACAAGGAGAAAATCAGTTGCAGCTTCAACTTTATTGTCAACGAATACGCCAACGAAGGGAAGTTCGACTGTGAACTTATCGTACAGAGCAACCGCCCTGTCTTCAACACCTCCTACAATACCGTCGTTTTCAGTTTCCGTGACCCTGCCGTGTCGTTCAACTACGTAGAGTACGACAAGCTGGAGTTTGCCGATGACATCATCAGCAACAATCTGACGGCCGTCCTTGCCTACTACGCTTATCTCATCATCGGGCTCGACATGGACACCTTTGCTCCCAAAGGCGGCACGGACATCCTGCAAAAGGCTGAGAACGTCGTCAACAACGCGCAGATGCTCGATGTTGGTGGCTGGAAGGCCTTCGATGACGACAAGAACCGCCACGCCATCATCAACGACTATATGAACGGATCGCTGGAACCCCTGCGTCAACTGCTCTATGACTACCACCGAGTCGGGCTCGACGAAATGGCACAGAACGCCGAGCGTGGGCGGGGAAACATCACCACGGCGCTGGCCCTGCTGCAGAAGGCCAAGGAAAACAAGCCCATGTCGGCCCTGCCCGGTCTCTTCACCGAAATAAAACAGGAGGAACTGCTCAATATCTACTCCAAAGGCACCACCAAGGAAAAAGAGGACGTGAGCAAGATTCTAACCAGCGTCAATCCCTCACTCTCCAACGAGTGGGAGGAGATTAAGAAGATGAAGAACTGACACATGCTGACTTCCCTCGCCATACGGAACTACGCCCTCATTGAGTCACTTGAGATTGATTTTGAAAGCGGCTTTTCCGTTATTACGGGCGAAACCGGAGCGGGAAAGTCCATCCTCCTCGGCGCCATCGGGCTGCTGCTTGGCAACCGCGCCGACAGTAGCGCAGTGCGCGACGGAGCGACGAAATGCACCATCGAAGGCTGCTTCAATCTGACGTCCTACGACCTCCAGCCCTTTTTCGACGAGAACGACTTGGAGTACGACGACGAGTGCTTCATCCGCCGTGAGCTCCTTGCCAGCGGTAAGAGTCGCGCCTTCGTCAACGATACTCCTGCCTCGCTCGTTCAACTGAAGGCGCTGGGAAGTAAGCTTATCGACATTCATTCGCAGCATCAGAACTTGCTGCTCAATTCCGAAAGTTTCCAGCGGGAAGTTCTCGACACGCTGGCAGCTAACAACAGCGAGCGAATTGCCTACCTATCAGCCTTCCAAACCTATCAGTCGGCTGAGCGGACGCTTCGTCAGGCTCAAGCCGAGCGTGAGAAAAACCGCGCCGACGAGGATTTCATCCGCTTCCAGCTCCAGCAATTTGACGATGCGCGTCTGCAAGAAGGCGAGGACGAGGAACTGGAGGCCGAACAGAGCGTGCTGGAACATGCCGAGGAGATAAAGACCGACCTTTACACCATTGTCAATCTGCTGAGCAACGACGACAACGACTTACTGAGCCAACTGAAAAGCAGCGTGAACACGCTCCACAGCCTGGCACGCAACTACGTTCGGGCAACCGAGTGGGCTGAACGCATGGAGAGCACCTACATCGAGCTCAAGGACATCACCGACGAACTGGAGGATGCTTCCGAACGCATTTCCTTCGATCCTGAGCGGCTAAACGAGGTGGAGGAACGGCTCAACCTCATCTACACCCTGCAACAGAAGCACCACGTAAACGACCTGCCATCGTTGCTGGCTGTCGAAGCCGACCTGCGGACGCGGATGGCCTCTATCGATAGCAGCGATGAGCACATCGACGAGCTCATGCAAGCTCTCGCCCAAGCGCAGGAAGCCCTCATCGCCGCAGGCAAGGCCCTCACCGACTCCCGTAAGAAGGCTGCAAAGACCGCCGAGCAGGGCATTGTGGAACGACTCATCAGCCTGGGCATGCCCAACATCCGCTTCCAGATTGACGTCACCCCCCGTACCACCCCCGACAACAGCGGCATGGACGCCGTCACCTTCCGCTTCTCCGCCAACAAGAGCTCGGCGCTACAGGACATCAGCGACGTGGCATCGGGCGGCGAAATCTCGCGCGTCATGCTGGCCATCAAAGCCATGACTGCTGCTTCACGCGGACTGCCCACCCTCATTTTCGATGAGATTGACACAGGCATCTCGGGCCACATCGCCGACCGCATGGGCAGCATCATGCAAGAGATGAGCGCGCAAAACCGCCAAATCATCAGCATCACCCACCTGCCACAAATTGCCGCACGGGGCACCTACCATTACAAAGTCAGTAAGACAGAGGCCGCCACAAGTACTACCACCGAGATACGCTGCCTGACAGCCGATGAGCGCGTCCGCGAGATAGCCTCCATGATCAGCGGCGCCACCCTCACCGAAGCCGCCATAGCCAACGCCCGCTCACTGCTCTCCCTATAGTCCTTAACCACCCATTCCATCAGACTAATGATAAACAAATCAGACTATATCTTCGGCATCCGCGCCGTCATCGAGGCTATCGAAGCCGGCAAAGACATCGACCGTGTACTCGTCAAGCGCGACATGCAGGGCGATCTGGCACGCGAGCTTTTCAACGCCCTGCGAGGTACACAAATACCCATCCAGCGCGTTCCTGTGGAAAAGCTCAACCGCATCACCCTCAAGAACCATCAAGGCGTAGTGGCGTTCATAGCCTCTGTCACCTATCAGCATGTCGAGGACCTCGTCCCCATGCTGTTCGAGGAGGGCAAGAGTCCGTTGTTCGTCATGCTTGACGGTGTGACCGACGTGCGCAACTTCGGCGCTATAGCCCGCACCTGCGACTGTGCCTGCGCCGACGCCATCATCATCCCCACCCACGACAGCGTCAGTGCCAATGCCGATGCGATGAAAACCTCTGCCGGTGCCCTCCACACGCTACCCGTCTGCCGCGAGGGCAACCTGACCTCCGCCATCAAGTACTTGAAGCAATGCGGCTTCCGCATCATCGGTGCCACAGAGAAGGGCAACCTCAACTACACCGAAGCCCACTACGTCGACCCCGTCTGCCTCATTATGGGTGCCGAGGACACGGGAATCCCCGCCGAACACCTCGCCCTCTGCGACAACTGGGTCGCCATCCCACAATACGGCCACATCGGCTCGCTCAACGTTTCCGTAGCTGCCGGCATACTCATCTACGAAGCCGTCCGCCAGCGGACGGAGACTTTCTCCAAAACCCTCTGAAAAGATGAAAAAGTTCCTTACTTTACTCCTGCTCCTTGCTACAGCGTCGCTGCCTGCATCCGCCGCAAAAAAAATCAGCAAAACCCTCAAGAAAGCCCACGAGGCCACCTGCTCCGTCATGGCCTACGATGCCGATGGCACTCTCATCGGCACGGGACAGGGCTTCTTTGTCGGCGAGCGAGGCGAGCTGCTGGCACCCTATACGCTGTTCCTTGGCGCTCGCTCGGCTGTCGCCACGGATGCCGCCGGTGCCACCCGTCAGGTGCTGAAGGTCAAAGGTGCCAACGAACTATACAACGTCATCCGTCTGAGCGTCGAAACCGATAAAAAACAGCGCACGCTGGCAGTCGACTCCGTCGTGCTTGCCGTTGGCCAGAGGCTCTATCTGCCGCCCGTCTCCACCGCCAAGAAGGAGGCCGGTGACTGGCTCACCGTCTGCAAGGTGCAGGGCATCAGCGACGGCCATAGCTACTACACGCTCGTCGGCCCTTCCACCCCAGCTCAGTTGGCGGGACGTCCTCTGCTCACCGAGGAGGGGCAGCTGGCAGCCGTGCTCCAGCCGTCCACCGAGGGCGACACCCTTTTCTACGCCCTTGACGCGCGCTTCGGGGCAGGGCTCGACATCAAGGCGCTGACGCTCAACGAGCCCTCGTACCGCAACCTCGTCTTCCCCAAGTCGCTGCCCGAGGATGTTGAGCAGGCACTGGTTTACCTCTTCGTCGCCAGCAACCAGAACGAGACGACTTACTATGCCGAGATTGTTGAGAGCTTCATCAGCCAGTTCCCCGACAATGCCGACGGCTACATCCGCCGCGCCGCGCTGCTGGTGGCCGAAGGCGACACGTCCCGTTTTGTCCAGGCAGAGGCCGACCAGGCCAAGGCGCTTGAGCTGGCTGAGAACAAGGATGACATCCACTACCAGATAAGCCGACAGATTATCAATGCCGTGCAGGCCGACACTGCGTTCCACTATAGCGACTGGACCCTCAGCCGCGCTGCTGCCGAAACCGAGAAGGCCATTGAAATTAACCCGTTGTCCGTCTATTGGCAGCAGCTGGGCGACATCCGCTATGCCCTGAATGACGGTGAGAGTGCCCTCGATGCCTACCTCGCCATCTGCCGTATGCCCGATGCCACATCCGACAACTTCTACACCGCCGCTGTCGCCTGCGAACAGCTGCCCGACAGCTACGAACAAGCTGTTTCCCTCATGGACAGCGCCGTCGTCAAGGCCTCTCCCGCCGGAGCCACACCCGATGCCGGACTGGCTTTCCAAAGCGCACCCTACGTCCTCGAAAGGGCACTGATGAAAGCACGCAACGAGAAGTACCGTGCTGCCGTTGCCGACTTCAACCTCTACGAGAAGCTGGCAGGCACCTCCGTCAACGACCGCTTCTATTACCTGCGTGAGCAAGCCGAAGCCAGCGCCCGCATGTACCAGCAGGCACTTGACGACATCGACCTCGCCATCAGCATCAACCCGCTGGCAGTCTATCTGCTCGAGAAAGCCTCACTGAACATCCGCGTCAGCCGTATCGACGACGCCCTGCCCGTGCTTGAGAGCCTCATCGCCCAATTCCCCAACGACGTGGACTGCAACCGCCTGCTGGGCTACTGCTACGCCGTGAAGGGCAACAAGCAGAAAGCCCGTCCGCTGCTTGAGCGTGCCGTCAGCCTCGGCGACGACACTGCCCCAGCCCTCCTTGAGCGCTACTGCAAGCCCTGACATTAATGTCCATAAAACCTCCATGACCTCAAAGACCGCAAGGATCCTCACCATTGCCCTCCTCATCACGAACGGGCTGTGTGCCCAGCCCCGCCTTGCGGCAGGCGACCTGCTGTTCATGGTGGTTGCCGATACATCGATGGCTCACGACCTCTCCGTCGCCATCGTCCAGGCAACAAGCCCCGCATCAGCCCTGCCGATTGACCACGTCGCCATCGTCTGTCCCCACCGCGGAAAACTCCACGTAATTGAGGCCATCCCCGGCAAGGGCGTCCGCCTCTGCCCCCTCGACACCTTCCTCGTCCATGCTGACCACACCCCCGACGGCAAGCCACTCGTCCTCGTCGGACGCATCGCCGTCAGTTTCGACAAGCGGGCATCGCTGCGCCGCGCCAAGGCCTATATGGGGCGCTCCTACGACGATGTCTATAGCCCGACGGACGACGACATCTACTGTTCCGAGTTGGTGCAAAAATCCTTTGTGGACCGCAAGGGGAATCTAATCTTTTCCCCCGAGCCCATGTCGTTCCACAATGCCGACGGCGAAGTGCTCCCCTACTGGACAGAGTTTTACAGCAGCCGCGGCCTCCCCGTCCCCGAGGGCGAACCGGGCTCCAACCCCTCAGCGCTTGCCCGTCACCCCGCTGTCCGCATCATCGGGCAGTTTTTCTGCGAGAGCTGGTGATTATTCTGCCTTTATTTCCGCTTATCCTCCAAAGAAACATCCTCGCGGCGCAGCCAACCAACAGGTACGATCTCCAGATAGTCGTGCATGAATTGGTCAAGGCCATCATCCAGATCGTTGACGTTCTTAAAGCGCAGCCAGTGGTCGCCCGGGCCAAGGTATTTGGTGGTGATGACACGCCGGCAATCGCCATTGTTGTTCCTTGCCAGTATACTACCGCCATAGTAGAAGGTGGTGGGGCCTTTCAGCCAGCCACGGTTCTTCATCTGCTTGTCGTTGGCTACGCCGTTGTCATCAGTCTGGTTGTCAGCAACCCAACCTACTTCGGGCACGTTAAGCGCACGACGGAGGTCGGTGGGGATACCCGTGACCTCATCATCGACGTAGAACTGGATAATGCCACGGTTGCCGTTGGCCGAATAGCCCATACGCAGCTCGTACGTGCCTGGGGGAACGTGTGGTAAGAGGTAGCCGAAGTCAAAGGCACCCAGGCACATACACTCATCACCCTGATAGTTCGCCCAGCTGGTGTGCGGGCTGAGGTAATAGAGACGGGTTTCTTCGGTGTTGTACTTCAAGTGATCGCTGTAACCATCAGGGATGTAGAACTCGTAGTCGCCCGAGACAAAGTTG
>JAEEGL014869924.1_pt1 | contig 89629 bp, 73 predicted proteins | sample 9134231 | NCBI WGS metagenome assembly JAEEGL01 (sample SAMN16246548, study PRJNA631951) | gut metagenome | biome: gut microbiome; feature: rumen; material: fiber-attached | host: Bos | place: Iran: Karaj | collected 2018-10 | reverse complement strand
CCGTTTTTCCGCGAGTGGATTGTGATAAACAACGAATAATCTATTACCTGCAAGCCTAACCAATTCGGAAACAAGTTGTTTTTGCATCAAAAATGAGCGTCATGTCAAGTGGTAATAGTTCATACAACTCCATATATTTATTCTATGTGGTAAAGAATGAAACTGACCGAAACAACCGTGAGTATGCTTTCTACTACTATAATGACCATCTTGGTTCGGCTGCGTATCTTACAGACGATGGTGGTCAAGTGACGCAAACGCTGAATTACCTGCCATATGGTGAGGACTGGGTGGATATCCAGAACAATCTTGATCCACGCCTCGGGCAATACACTTTCAACGGGAAGGAAAAAGACTGGGAATCAGGCTTCCACTACTACGGAGCACGATATTATTGGTCGGAAGTTTTGACCGGCTGGCTGAGTGTAGATCCGATGACCGACAAATATCCGAACACATCACCTTATGTATACTGTTCATGGAACCCAATCCTTTTTGTCGACCCTGATGGAAAGGAAAAGCTTATTTATTATAATACAAATACGCCCAAACAATCTTCTTTTAAAGGAGTCGGTGCCAATATTAGATTCCAAAACGCGATGTCAACATGGAAGTCAAACTGTAGCCTAAAAAGTTCTGCCAACAGATATAAAGACAGTGACGGTGTAATTCACTTGTTCGCACATGGTTCTTCACAAAAGGTTGACTTGGCGGAAAAGGGTACAAAGGATGCTTTGGGATTAGATGTTTTTTTGACAAATACAAGTAAAACATATAAAGAAAACATAATAAAAGGTGAAACATCTCTGTTGATAATGCATGCTTGTTCAACAGGAAAGGGTGAAAATTCTATAGCGCAGCAACTTTCCAAGAACACAAAGGGAGATTTGTTGATTTTTGCTCCGTCTGATGATGATTTGTTGGGGAAAAATGAAAAGGTTGATAATAGTGGTGTTTGGAATGTATTTTATAAGGGAGAACTACTTGGTACGTATAATGGCAATACTGATTTTAGTAAAGAAATAGCAGAGAAAGGCGCTCAAAATATAATAAACTTCTGGAAAAAGAAACACGAAGACAATCATGTCAATGAATAAAAAAAAGATAATTATCGTATTTTTTTGTGTGATACTTTCGGCATCATGCAACAACAGAACGAACAATAAGACTCTACCTTTAGATAATCATTTAAAGGAGAACTTAATTAGTGATGTCTTTACAGAGGGGAGTATTGACGCATACAATTCTTTTTTGTTTAATTATCCCGATGATATACGCATTGTATCTTTGTCTGTTACTATGGCCGAGCAACATGGTTATGGAAAAGCATGCTCCGATTTCTTTTATACTATGTATTCATCGTTTAATCATGACCCCATAAATATTGATTCAGCGACACAAAAATACCTATTATCCTATCTTTACAAAGGTGTTGATCTGAATGACACTGATTGTGTATGGATAATATGTAAATTGTTCTTAACAGGGACGTTTGTTGAAAAGGATACATCTGTGGCAAAACAATATCTTACAAAAATATACCCATCAACCGAAGTGGAGACTTTATATTGGCCATACATAAAAAAACATCCAAATCTATAGTTGTAATTCTACAATTCAAAGATAATGAAGTTGCGTCCAAATTAAAATGTTAATGAAGTTAACAGATAATAATAATATTAAAAACAACCAGCAAAAAGATGCTTCTTCATTGCCTTTTCCCTGCTCGAATTTCAACGGGAAGGAAAAAGACTGGGAGTCAGGCTTTCACTATTACGGCGCACGGTACTATTGGTCGGAAGTTTTGACGGGTTGGCTGAGCGTGGACCCGATGGCTGACAAGTATCCCAACATTTCGCCGTATGCCTATTGCATGTGGAACCCGGTAAAATTAATCGACCCAGATGGGAGAGACACTATAAAAATCAATCTTAATGAAGGATCTTTTGAACAGGCAAGAGCCGATGGTAATCACAGTGTTCAATTTTATAAAGATGGGAGGCTCGCATATTCAGATGAAATAGAAAAAGATAATTGTTCATTCCTTGTTTCGAAACCAGAGAAACTACCTTACTTTGAGAATGGTGAAGAAAAAGATGCAACTACGAACCATTTATATTGTACAAATAGTGGGACTGGAGAATTAATATTTAAAAAGATAGCGGAATTAGGCTCACCTGTAGAATGGGATTATTATTCGCGTAAAACGGGCAATCTAGATTTATCTATGGGAGATTTATCTTCATCTGGATTAAAAGATAAAATGATACATGGGTTAGGACAATACACAAAAAGAAACGTTAATTATTGGGATCATTATCATCCGAACAATCATTCCGAAAGCTTTTTCCCATCTTACTCGGACCAGCGTCATGCCAGAGAATTGGGGGGAGTTAGATGTACGATGTTTAATAACGGCCGTTCAATGGATTTTAATAATTATGTTCCTTCTGAAAAGGGTGGATATATTAACGTACATGAATTTCGAATGCTATGGGATCGTTTTGCAAGATAATAAGAACTTCTATTTTGGGCATTTTTCTCATCATTGACATTGGGTGCCTGGGACAAAACATTTATGCTTCAAGCGACATCTACTATAATATGGATACTGCACGGTGTGTGGATAATGAAGTCCAGTTCTGGGAACGGAGAGAATCCCATCCCCATTCGGGAAAATCTGATAGCGCCTATATGTATTGCACATTTAAAAAATACATTGACATTCCTATTGTTACAGTAAACGATGATAGTATTATTCATTTAATAGATTCTTGCCTAATAGATGCAAAAAGGAGAAAGTATCTGCAGTTTCCAGACTCATTTGGGTGCTTTGTAGAGTTGGTTTTTTATCCTGACTCGCTAATGAGTATTCTGGCAATAACCACCATTTCCAACTATTATATGGCAGAAATACTGTCAAGCGATCGAAATGAGGTGTTTCAAGAGTGGTATGGGTGCAATGAGAAGAATATACAGGGTGCTTTCTATCTGAATAACATATTGTGCGTAATAGCTTCTTATGGCCTTTTTGATTATGGGAGAGCTTCCTGCCTTTTTTCTCAAACTCAATCTAATATAAAGATAGCGCTATTCTCTCCAATAAAAATGATAGTATTGGACGATACTTTGTCAAGTCTCGATTATTATTTCCCAAACTGTGCTTCCGAGCCCAAGTCGACTGATACAAAAGGTACCGAAGACTTGAGGAAGATTGGTAGAGGGTCAGCATCTGCTCCATTGAAAAAGAACGAGTGAATAAATTGACAAACTCTGCACATAAAACCGAAGGGGTAAGCCGCACAAAAACCATGCGGTTTTACCCTTTTGTTTTTACTGGGAAGGCATCCCGCAAGGGGATGCGAATATTGCTGAATTAGATCGGATATAGTGAAGAACCCTATTTTTTAATGTGAAGCGGTGGTGTCACAAGTTGGCTGTCCCTGTTTTCCCCTGCCGGGGAAACCGACTGGAACAGTGTGTATGGGCTACCGCGAATGAGGCATGTGCAGCTACAAATCGCAAAATGTTGCGTATCCCCCCTTTTTTTGAAACAGATAAAATACCGCTGAACGTAGCTTGTCGGAGTGTCAATATGGCGTTTGTTCTGCACCTGTTTGGCGCATAGGTGATGTTAAGCGGAGCTTAACGGTTTTTTGTCGGAGAGGGGTTGGAGGGGATACGGAGAGGGTGCGATTATGAGGTGGGGCAAAAAAGTGAAAAAAATGCTTTTTTATGTTCCTGTAAAAAAAAATGTGTATCTTTGCATTTTGAATAATACAAGCACGATAGATGGAAAATATCGACAACGCCACGTCGCAAGCTCCAGTTGTTAGCCTTGAGAATGTGGTGATTAGCTATGGCGATGAGCCGGTGCTTAAGGACGTTAACCTGCGTCTTGCGGGTGGCGATTTCGCCTATCTGATAGGTAAAAGTGGCGCCGGAAAGACCTCTCTGCTGCGTACATTGTACGCCGACCTGCCGATTGAGAGCGGTGTGGCGCAGGTGTGCGGTTTTGATGTGGTGAACATAAGTCGCCGCCAGGTGCCTCATTTGCGCCGCAAGATAGGCATTGTGTTCCAGAACTTCCGCCTGCTGCCGGATCGCAGCGTGCGTTCCAACCTGGAGTTTGTGCTGCGCGCCACCGGGTGGAAGAAACGTAATGAGATACAGGCCCAGATTGAGAAGGTGCTTGCTTCCGTCGGCGTTGCCGACAAGGCCGATATGCTGCCGGCCCGACTCTCCGAAGGGCAGCAGCAGCGTGTGGGCATTGCCCGCGCCATCATCAACAACCCGCAGTTGATAGTGGCCGATGAGCCCACGGGCAATCTCGACCCTGTCACTTCGGCCGAGATTATGCAGTTGTTGCTGGATATCAACAAGAACACCGGCACCACGATGCTCATCTCGACGCACGACTTCATGATGATGGACCGCTTCCCGGCGCGAGTGCTGGTGTGTGAGGACGGGACCGTGAGGGATACGGAAAATTAGTAATCATGAATGAAATAAAGCTTAGGCTTTAAGTACGAAATAGAAAACACATATTGGATATGAAGAAGATACTGTTGATACTGATGGCCTGTCTGCTTGTGGTCGGCACTGTCGACGCGCAAGGCAAAAAGGGCAAGGGCAAGAAGGGTGAATCGCCTGTGGTAGAGGGTAAGCAGAAGGTTCGCGAGAGCGACTACCAGACCTACGACCGCTTCACGCAGTTCACCACCAAGGACATGGGGCGCTACTACACCTCGTTCGATTACACGAGATTTTGCGACATAACGAAGGAGAAGGCGCCGGACTGGGGCGATTTGAAGCCTGTGATGAACTACCTGGAGAAGGTGTCGCGCGCCACGCTCACCATGTGTGCCGTCTATGCCGTCAACCCCAACATCGAGAGCACGAGCGAGCACAAGCGCATAGCCGCTGAAGGCCGCCAGGAGGCCTTGAAGGCCGTGGAGTGCTTCGAGGCGTGGAAGGTGAGTCAAGGCTGGCGCAACAAGATACAGTACAAGGTGGCCGAGATTGACTACCGCTACTTTAAGGGTGCCTATTTCGACGAGGCCACCTGCACCGATGAGTTGATACATGTGGGCATCATGCTCTACTTCGGCACCAAGAAGAAAGCTATGTTCGACCCTGACACGACAACGCGTACCTTCTCGGATATCAAGTTCTTCCCTCATGACGCCACCATCGTTGACTCGTGGAATGTGCAGCTCGACGAGATGAGTGACTACCTGAAAGAGAACGACCGCAAGGGTCTGCTTCTCATCGGCCACAGTGACAACCAGGGCACCGAGGCCTATGTGATGGGTCTCTCGCGCCAGCGCGCCGTGGAGGTGAAGAAAGCCCTTGTGGCTCGCGGCATCGATGGCTCGCGCATCGAGGTTGAGGCCCACGGGGCAGAGGAGCCCATAGGCGACAACTCCACCTACGAGGGACGCGTGATGAACAACCGCGTGAGTATCAAGATACAGTAAGGGTTACAGGTTACAGGTTACAGGTTACGGGTTACAGGTTAAGGGTTAAGGGTTAAGGGTTAAGGGTTATAGGTTACGGGTTACAGGTTACGGGTTACGGGTTACAGGTTAGGGGTTACAGGTTACGGGTTAAGGGTTACGGGTTAAGGGTTACAGGTGGAATTTGGATAACAGGGAGAAATATAAACAGTTGTGTGAGACAGAGGGGGCGTGTATCCCTCTGTTTCTGCAATATTGGTGGTGGGAGGCTGTCTGCCGCGGCAAGCGGTGGGACGTGCTGTTCTGTGAGCGCGACGGGGTAGTTCGCGGGGCTATGCCCTACATTGACGGCCGCCGTTTATGCCTGCGCCACTCGCTCATGCCCCAACTCACCATGTTCACAGGCCCTTGGCTTGCCGACACCACAGAAAAGGAGGCCTTCGTCGACCTGTGGCGGCAGTTTATGTCGCACCGTTGGGCGCTCTGCAAAGGACGCCTGTCGCCCGAGCTTACGGCAGCGGGGCATGTGCCTCCCAAAGGGTTGGGGCTCAAGACAGAGATGCACTACACCTATCGCTTCGACCCCATACGTCCGCTGCCAGAGCTGATGGCCGGTGCCTCGCAACTGCGTCGACGCGACTACCGCCGGCTGGGCGATGTGTTGAGTGTCGACGAGACTGTGAGTCCGCGGGAGTTTGCCGACCTGCATGTAGCATACACGGAACGGAACGGAGGGCATGACCTCTTGGAACACAGCCTGATAATGCATGTCTGCTCCGAGGCAGTCGCTCGTGGCAGCGGCATGGTTGTCGGCGCGCGCGACACTGAAGGTACGCTGCATGCCGCTGTGTTTATGGCCTATGACACCGAATGCGCATACCTGCTGATGCTTGCACGCAGTGCCGATGCTCCTCGCAACACCATGAGTTTCCTCATCTGGCGTACCATTGAGATTATGGCGTCGCGCACAAAGGTGTTTGACTTCGAGGGCAGTATGGAGCCCGGGGTGGAGGAGTACTACCGTTCCTTTGGTCCGCAGAAAGTCGACCTGCTGCAGGTGAGCCGCTGCCGCATACCATTCATGAGGATATGACGATAAAGCTTATAGTTGTTTCCAAGACCGACGTGCCGTATATCCAGACCGGCATCGACGAGTATGTTGGGCGCCTAAGGCACTACTGCGACTTCGAGATGGTGGTCGTTCCCGCCCTCAAGGGATTGGGTAAGGCGACGCCCGACGAAGTCAAGGAGCGTGAGGGAGAGCAGATACTCAAGCAACTGGCCAAAGCAGACGCTGTGGTGCTCCTCGACGAGCACGGCAAGGAGTATACTTCGGTGGGTTTCTCCGAGATGTTGCAGCGACATATGAATGCTGGCACACGTGTGCTGGCCTTTGTTGTCGGCGGTGCCTACGGCTTTTCAAAAGATGTGTATGCCGCTGCCACACAGAAGATGTCGCTGTCGCAGATGACCTTCAACCACCAGATGGTGAGGCTCTTCTTCCTTGAGCAACTATACCGTGCGCACACTATCCTAAGGCATGAAAAGTATCATAACGAGTGATTATTTAAGAATTTTTAACATCAAATAAGGTGCTCTTATACAATATACCGCGCGGACGGGCGTTATTTTGGCAACCGTAGAAAGGAATAAAAGCGGTTGATTTATAAGGAAAATAAACAAAAAAAAGTATAAAGAAATGAAGAAAATCTTTTTGGCTTTAGGTCTTATGACCCTCACATTCGCCTTCACGGCCTGTAACCAGAAAGAGCTTGATGCTCAGAAGACTACTATTGACTCGCTGCAGGGTGTTGTGGACAGCAAGGACGCCGAGATTGACGACCTGTTCCAGATGCTCAACGAGATTGAGGGCAACCTCTCGATGATCAACTCCAAGTACAGCAGTGTGCAGGAGATGCGCCGCAACAACACTGAGGGCGCCTACAACCATAAGAAAGAAATCGCCGACCAGATGAGCTCCATCGAGAGCATCCTGGCCGACAACAAGACCAAGATTGCCCAGCTCAACTCGCGCGTGAATTCGCTCAACAAGAAGAACAGCGAGCTGATGGAATACATCACCAAGCTCGAGGAGCGCAGCGCCGCCCAGGAGAGCCAGATTGCCGAGCTGCTCACCGAACTGGAGAACAACAAGGTTGTCATCAAGGGTCTCAACCAGAACGTCAGCGAGCTTACCGCTTCCAACAAACAGAAAGATGATTACATCGCCCAGCAGATTGCCGACGCCAACCGCGCCTGGTTCATCGTTGGAACATACAGTGACCTCAAAGAGGCCGGCATAGTGGCCAAGAGCGGTGGCTTCATCGGCATCGGTCGCCGTCAGGGCACCATGGCCGACATGCCCACCGAACTCTTCAATGAGATTGACCGCACCAAGGTTACCACCATCACCGTGAACATGAAGAAAGCCCAGGTTATCTCCAAGCATCCTGAGAACAGCTATGAGCTTGTGGCCGACGAGGAGGAGAGCGGCGTCATCGCTTACCTGCGCATCCTCAACCCCACACTCTTCTGGAAGTACACCGATTATCTGGTCATCTCCACCAAGTAATTAAGAAAGAAATCGAATAAACACACATTTTTTAAACAACACATTTTATTAACCAAAAACACAAAATCATGAAAAAAGTTTTATTAACCCTCGCACTCGCTGCTTTCGCATTTGCAGCCAATGCACAGTTCGTGGTCAGCGGCCAGCTTGGTTTTAACACCAATGGCGGTAGCACTTACAACAAGAACGAAGCTGTAGTTACCAATGAGACCAAGATTCCCAATGACATTCTTAACACTTTAACGTTTGCTCCCTCGTTCGGCTATATGCTGAGTGATAACATGCAGGTTGGTCTGGGCTTTGGTTTGGGCTACACTTACACCAAGAATTTCAACACTGTCGCTCCTTGGAACGAGGCTTACACCACCCCCAACCTCGATGCCGAGAACTGGACTTCTACTTCTCAGTTGAATTTCAATATCGCCCCCTACTTCCGCTATTATTTTGCAGAAGCCGGTAACTTCAAGTTCTTCTGCGAGGCAAGTATCTTCTGGAGAATTAACGGTACTCCCTCGCATCATCGTTTCGCTACCAAGATTGATGCCAACGCTGCCGCCGGTGTTGTCGGACGTGACGCTGTTGACACCACTTACATTGGCACCTACTATGGTGTCCTTCCTACAGGTACCACCATCGATAAACACACTATAACTGATATGGCTCTCGGTATTACCGTTCTTCCTGGTGTTAACTATAAGTTCAATGACAACTTCTCGGCAGATCTTTACATCGATTTCCTCAGAGTTAATTTCACTCATAGCTGGCAGAAGGAGTATGCTGAGACAACTACCACCACTCCTGCTGGTAATGTTACCGCTAAGGATACCTATCGTTACCGTGACAACCGGTTCAACTTTGGTGTCAATTTCAACAATCATACCATTAACGATATTCTTGGCTTCCGCTTCGGTATCAACTATCACTTCTAAACCAACATTATTGGTATAGAATACCCAATAGGGTGCTCCATTCGGGGCACCTTTTTTTGTTCGTTTTCTGTTGCTTGTAAGTGACAGGCGTGTTAAAGTTTAGTTAAAAAACGTGCTTCCGCTCAAATGGGCCTTATATTATATATGCGTCATTTTGAGCAGTGGCATTTTTGGCGCGAGAGTTCATTGACATATTGAGAAGACTGGTCTATAGTATTATTTTTATGTTAATGTGTATTGTTTCGGGAAAAAGTTGTATCTTTGCAGTCGCAAAAAGAACATAAAATAAACTGTATATGAAAGTAAGAGAACTTGTAGAGAAACTGAACCTCAAAGTGCTTAGCGGAGAGAACGGACTGGACCGCGAAATCGACGGCTGCTATGTCAGCGACCTGTTGAGTGACGTTATGGGCAATGCCGAGATGGGCAACGTGTGGGTCACACTGCAGACCCACAAGAACGTCATGGCTATCGCCTCGCTGAAGGAACTGGCATGCGTCATCCTTGTCAAGGGCCTCACCGCCAGCGATGACACCGTGGAGCAGAGTAACGAAGAGGGCATCCCCTTCCTCAGCACCGACATGCAGACCTACGAGACCGTCGGTAAAATCTATCAACTGCTAAATCAATAATTGGAACGGCGAATTACACGAATTAACTCGAAGCTACGCAGGCCAATTATTGGCGAATTACTCTAATGCTTGCGCAGTCCAATTCGAGTAATTGGCATGAAATTATCTTTGAAGCTAATTCGTTTAATTCGTAAAATTCGCCGTTAAAAAGAATATGTCCCTTTCGCCGTTCAAAGCCGACCTGCACATACACACTGTGCTGTCGCCGTGCGGTGACCTCGAGATGTCGCCCACGGCAATAGTGGAGCGTGCCCTCTCTCGCGGCCTTGACATGATAGCCATCAGCGACCACAACACCACCCGACAAGTGAAGGTAGCGCAGAAGGTCGGCAAGGAGAAGGGCCTGTTTGTGCTTGGCGGCGTCGAGGTGACCTCGCAAGAGGAAACACACTGCCTCTGCTATTTCCCCGATGATGCGGCGCTGGATGCTTTCCAAGAGTTCCTCGATGCGCATCTGCCGCCGATACCCAACGACGAGGAGCGTTTCGGCTACCAGCTCATCGTGGACGAGAACGACGAGATAGTGGGCGAGGAGCCCTACCACCTGCTCAACGCCATCGATGTGGACATCGACGGCATTTACGATGAGGTGCACCGCATCGGAGGTCTTTTTGTGCCGGCACATATCAACAAAGGTACCACCTCGCTGATGAGCCAGCTGGGCTTCGTGCCCCCTGACCTCAGAGCCGATGGCCTTGAGATCAATGCCCGCACCACGCGCGACGAGATGGTGAAGAAATTCGCCTACCTCAAGCGCTTCACCTTCATCACCGACAGCGACGCCCACTTCATCGACAACGTGGGCGATGTCTACAACCATGTCTACATGGAGCACCGCTCTTTTGAGGAGTTCGCGATGGCTTTGCACGGCGAAGAGGGGCGATATGTGGACAGCATGTATTTCCGTGACCATAGATTAAGGTAGAATGAAAAGAGTTATACTAAGCCTGTTTTTATGCCTTGTGTGCGCTGTAGGAATGGCGCAGAAGGGTGGCGCTCCGGCGCCGCAACGCCATACTGTACGCTTCGAGAGCCAGCATGGTGAAGCGTTCTCAGTGTTTATTGACGGCGAATTGCAAAACCATATGCCGCAGACGCGAGTACTGGTGAATGATGTGAGTTCGCAGACCCATGAGGTCATCGTAGTGTTGAAACGCCCTGTAGAGAAAGCCGCTGTATTGAGCTTGCGTCCGGGAGAACCCAATGTGATGGTGAATATAAACTACGACAGGCGTCTTGAGCGCTTGTATCTGTATACACCGGCGCACAACCGTGCAGACTATGTGGAACCGTTGCCGGAGCTGAAGGTGCCCAAGACATATGCGGGACAGCGTCCTGTTGTCGTCGTTGTCAATGAGGCAGCGTCGCAGGACACCGCAGTGGTATATACCGAAGAGCAGGTGGACTCGATGATTGTGCGCCTCAAGGGGCAGTCGTTCGACAGTGACCGTCTGGCATTGGCAAAGGTTATCGTCGCCTCTGCAGCAACGCTGAACGCCGAGCAGATAGCGCGCTTGGCGCAGACGATAGACTTCAGTAATTCCCGCGTTGATTTCCTCAAGTATGCTTATCACTACTGTGTAGACCAGGTAAACTATACTGTGGCTGTGAATACCCTCACCTTCAGCAGCGACAAGCGCAAGGTGCTCGACTACATTGCGGCGCAGTAGCTTTATAGCTGTATTTGTCTTGATATGTTGTCGCTGATGCTGACGACTTCCACCGTGTTAGAAAAGCTCACGGTGACATAGGCCTTTGTGCCGTAGACCACAAGGTCCTGTGCCACATCGCCAAGGTCGCGGCCGTTGGCTGTGCCGAAGACGTTGTTGGTAATAACTCCTGTTGTCATGTCTACGCGGCTCAGCGACGCTTCGTTGGCGCCCCAGTTGCCTTCGTTGAGCACGTAAGCAGTGCCGTCGCCGAGGGCTACTACCTTGGACGGCAGCATGCCGGCCTCGCAGCGCCACAGCTGTGTGCCGTCGGTGTTGAAGCACACTACATCACCGGCGCCGCCGTAGATGTCCTGTGTGGTGACGAATATGCGGTCGCCGATGCAGTTGATGCTGTAGGGGTACGTGATACCGCATCCGTCGAGGATGTCCACGGTCGTGTTGGCTAACGGGTCGAGGCGGTAGAATGATGCTGGAGTGCCGTATCCGCCACTGTATGTGTAAACAAGTCCGCCGCTGACATCGAAGGCCGTCATCTCTCGGCCCAGTTCCGTTACGGCGTGTGAGGTGGCGTCTATCAGTGCCGAAGTTGTAGTTACATTATAGCCGTTGCCGCAGCTGACCAGCACATGGTTGTTGTCTACGGCTACTATGCGCTGCGGGTCGGCGGGCACACTTATTACATCTGTCAGGCTGAAGGTACTTATATCCACCACAAACACCCGGTTGTCGTATATTATTGTGCTTGAGGCGTCGGTGGTCCATGAGCTGGCCACGAAGAGCTTGCCTGCAGCCACAGCTATCCCCTCAAGGTCGTATTGCGTGTTGAACTTCAGCATGCGGTCGATAACGCCGCTGGCGGTGTCGATGCGCAGTATCGCCGGAGGGTAGCCGCAAGTGACGTACACTTTGCCGTCGTGACGGGCCATGTAGCGTGGTTTCTGTGCGGCGCCAGCGCTGTAGTCGCTCTGTGTCGCTGTCACCTGTTGGCCTGTTTGTGTATTTGGCTCTTCTGGTTTTGGGGTGTCTTTGGTACACGATACCATTGCTGTTGCCAGCAACAGGGTTATTGCCATTGTCAGTCTTTTCATTTCTTAGTTCTTATAGTTCGTACGTTATCTTCAGTCGGTAGTTGCGTCCCATCATTGGATAGGAGCGCACCACCTCGTATTGTGTGTCAAGCAGGTTGAGCACCTGTACTTGTATGGTCATGGTGCCCCAGCGCAGATCTATCTTGCGGTCAGCTATGAGCCCGAGGTCGCAGTAGGCTGGCATGCGGGTGGCGTCGCTGTTCTGCATGCGGTAGTAGCGTTCACCCACCACCATGGCCGACGCGCCGAGGTTCACCCACCGGTTCTCCCAGCGCAGCGAGGCGCCGCCGCTATGGCGCGGAGTGTAGGCTATCTGGTGCCCGTAGCTCTTGCTCATGGGGTCGCTGCGGTCAACGGCATGCTGGAAGCTGTAGTTCAGGTGGGTTGAGAATTGAGAATTGAGAATTGAGAATTGGAGTTCACAGGTGGCATCAATGCCCAGTATCTCGGCCTTGCCTATGTTCTGCATGCTCCAAAGGAACATGTTCTGCGTTGGTATGGCTATTATCTTGTCGGTTACGCGGTTGTAATACATGTCCAGCGTGCCGCCCCACCGTTCGGCGGTGTGCGTGACACCGACGTTGTGCTGGCGGGCGCACTCCGGGCGCAGGGCGCGTGGCATGGTGAAGAAGTAGAGCTCGCTGAAGTTGGGGGCGCGGTAGGTCTCCTTGTAGAAGTAGCGAAGCGTGGTGCCGCCTGCGAAAGTGTACATGATGCTCGCGTAGGGCGAGAGGCGGTGGTAGAGGGGCGTGGTGTCGAGGTCTACCACACGGTCGCGTATCAGCGTGGCCAGCAGGTGTGTGCGAGCCTCAAAGCCTTTGTGGTGCAGCCTGATGTCGGCCACGCCGAGCAGGTTGGTGCGCTGCACCTCATAGCGCTGCTGCAGGTTGGAGTTGAGCCAGTTGCTGGCGGCATCCACCGAGGCATTTATGTCGAGCCACTCTGTCGCCGACCATGCTCCACTGCCGCTGAGGTAGGCCTCGCGTTGCAGGTACTCATTGTGCAGGTAGTGTGTGCTGTTGGCCGCTGCACTGTCTTCGTAGAAGTCCCACGTCTGCTGCGCTTTGGCGAGCAGCTGCCATTTCACCTTCTCGCGCTCCACGCGCCAGCGCAGTTGTCCGAAAGCCACCTCCTCGCGCGTGTTTTCCGCCGACGGCAGCTGGTTGTAGAGCTGCACAGGGCCCGGCAGCTGGTGCATGCCGCGCATATAGTGCATCTTGGCCGTCAGCATGTTGTCGCGGGCTATGGTGTAGAACAGCGAGGCGTCGGCGGTGAACATGTGCATCGCCGAGTGCAGACGTTGCTCGCGGCTTGTCTTGCCCTTGTGGTCGAGGGTGTAGTAGAGCGTGAAGGGGTAGTCGCCGTCGCTCTTGATGTAGTTCACCCACAGGCTGCTCTTGAGGCGTTTGCTCCATTTCTGTTCCCACAGCAGGGTGGGGGAGAGCATGTTGAAGGAGCCCAACTCCATGCCCACCTTCAGGTTGGTGCGCTCGGCGAGGAAGAAGCGTGGCTCGGCGCTCACGAGGCTTATGACGTTGCCTGCGGCGTAGGCGCGCGCCGAGAGCAGGCTCTCCTGCTGCTGTCCCTGGCTGAGGCTCACGTAGGCTGCATTGCCCAGCAGGTAGCGGCCGAGGTCTACCTGGCCGTTCTGCGAGTTGTCCACCGCCACGCCGTCGATGGTGAGCGTTGAGAACTGGGTGCCGAGGCCGCGTGCCGAGACAGTCTTCAGGCCGCCCACGCCACCGTAGTCCTTCAGGGTCACGCCGGCCATCTGCTTGATGGCGTCGCTGAGCTGCAGTGCCCCCTGTGCCTCAATCTTCTCTATGTCCATCACCTGCGTCGGCACGGCGGTGCGCATGGTGGCGGGAGCGCGCTGAGAGGAGACCTCCACCTCGTCGAGCGAGCGCACGGTGTCCTGTGCCAGCGGCGCCAGCGGCGCGGCGACAAACACGGCGAGAAACGCGGCTCTCCAATATCTTTTGAAAATGCTCATTTCCGTCCTTTCCTCGAGGGCTTCATTCCTTTTCTTGGCTTTGGCAGGTCTTCTGGCTTGCCTCCGGCGCTCCCCCTTCCCATGCGCCTGTGGCAGCGCACAGTGGTCTTCGGAGTGCCTAAACGGTTGAGGCTCACAGCAGCGGGACTGCCCGGGACTCTCACCCGGTTCCCTATTATCGGCCTTCTGCGGCCGACCAAAACCGGTTGCAAAAATACACAAAAAATAGGAATTAGAAATTAGGAATTAGGAAATTTCTTCACCTCGGCCCACAGGAGCGCCCGTGGCGCTCCGCCACCCATCCGACTCCGGTCCGACCCCTCTCCGACAAAAAACCGTTAAACAACCGGTGAACAGTCGGAGCGGGTACGGAGCGGGGTCGGAGCGACGCCGGTGTTCTGGTGGCTCCCGTCCGGGGGTATGCCGAGGGCCTATTGAAGACCTTTTGAAGGCCTATTGACAGGGTATTGTTTTTTTGACACGAATTACCAAAAATGGCCGTGAATTATCATGAATTATTTTGCCGGTTGGAAAACATTTCGTATCTTTGCAGTCGCTTTCGAGAGCGAAAGCTGTAAGCAGGAAAAGCATTGCAATTGTTGCACATAACCTCATGCCTTTTCTTATTGTATAAGGTTAATAAGCATTCCGTTGGAGGGTCGGAAAAAGGAAGCAATCAATAAAAACATCAATAATATGAAACAAACCCTTACCCTTTTCGCCAGTTTGCTGCTGGCTTTGGCCATCCCGCACAGCGCTAAGGCCTACGATTTCAGCTACACCTATCAAGGCAAGACGTTATACTACAACATTGTCGACGGCAATGCGCAGGTGACATATCAGACAAATAGTAATCCAACTTATTCATCGCTTAGCGGCGACCTTGAGATTCCTGCCACCGTAACAAACGGCACCACGACCTACTCTGTGACCAGCATCGGTAACGCTGCCTTCGGATCCTGCAGTGACCTGACCTCCGTCATCATCCCCGACGGCGTCACCACGATAGGCAATGGCGCTTTCTCCAACTGCAACGGGCTGACCTCCGTCACCATCGGTAGCGGCGTCACCTCGATAGGCAATTCTGCTTTCATGGGCTGCAGGAGTCTGACCTCCGTCACTATACCAGACGGCGTCACCACGATAGGTAGTAGTGCTTTCAACTTTTGCAGTGGGCTGACCTCCGTCATCATCGGTAGCGGCGTCACAACGATAGGCAGTGGTGCTTTCCGCAACTGTAGCGGGCTGATTTCCATCACCATCCCCGACGGCGTCACCACGATCGGTAGTAATGCTTTCAACCTTTGCAGTGGGCTGACCTCCGTCACCATCGGCAGCGGCGTCACCGAAATAGGTAATTCTGCTTTCCACAACTGCAACGGGCTGACCTCTACAATATATAATGGAACAATTGCAGAGTGGTGTGGCATTACATTTAGTGGTCGTACAGCTAATCCTGGATGTCTATCTCACAACCTGACAATCGGAGGTTCAGAAATCACCAATCTTATGATTCCTGAGAGCGTGACAGAAATCAAACCCTATGTTTTCTATGGTTGCAGCGGGCTGACCTCCGTCACCATCGGCAGTGGCGTCACCTCGATAGGCAATTCTGCTTTCTCCAACTGCAGCGGACTGACCTCCGTTATCATCCCCGACGGCGTCACCACGATAGGCGATCAGGCGTTCTCCAACTGCAGCGGACTGACCACTATCACCATTTCCAACTCGGTGACCAATATTGGTCAATATGCATTCGACGGTTGCATTGGCCTGACATCGGTGTACTGCCAGTCCACTATACCACCGACATTAACTGACAATGCTTTTAGCGTCTATAGTAGTTGCACGTTATATATCCCTTGTGGTACCATGGAGGCATACCAAAATGCACCGGGGTGGGGTTTTACAAATATTCAGTATGATGGAGATTGCTCTGGCCAAACCTCAATTGTCTCTGATAGCCTTATGTTCTCTGACAATAGTTTAAGTGTCGTGATTGGATATGTGCCGGGGATTACTAATGTGATTATCCCAAGTTCTGTAGTTCATATTAAAGACAGCGCCTTTTATTATTGTCCAACTCTCCGTACTGTTACAATGTCCAACACTGTGACAACAATTGGAAAGTCGGCCTTTGAGCATTGTATTAATCTTCAGCAGGCCACCTTAAGTGAAAGTATTTCCGTCATTGACACCCATGTTCTTAAAGATTGCTATGCATTAGCCCAAGTGAATATTCCAGAAAATGTGATTGAGTTAAAAAGGGAATGTTTTCAAAACTGTAGCACGGCATTGGTGCATATAGAATTACCCAGTAGACTAAAACGAATTGAACATGGTACATTCGCTGGTTGCAGACTGATAGATACGTGGAGAATCCCCGATTCGGTTACATTTATAGGTGAATACGCTTTCCTGCTTAATGATAATATCGAGAAATTAGAATTAGGCACCTCGGTTGACAGTATATGTTATCAGGCTTTTGACTGGTGTTACCAGTTGGACACGGTCTTAATAAGAGCAATTAATCCACCGTATTTGTCCAACTTTGCCATTTCTAACCAAAGTACTTTACACTTGTATGTTCCCTGCGGCACCATGGAGGCATACCAAAATGCACCTGAGTGGAGTTCCTTTACAAATATTCAATATGATGGAGATTGCTCTGGTCAGAATCAAAATATTCCTGATAGCCTTATTTATCTTGATACTGATCCCAGGATAGTGATTGGTTACATTACCGGACTTACAAATGCTATTATTCCAAATACCGTTACACAAATCGATAATAGCGCCTTTTACAATTGTTCCACTCTCCGTACCGTCACAATGTCCAACTCAGTTACTTCTATTGGGCCGGAGGCATTCTTTGGTTGCTCCAACCTATCGTCTGTGCACTTCGGCAATGGGTTAACAACTATAGGGTATAGGGCTTTCTATAACTGCACCTCTCTTCATTCAGCCATACTTCCTGATGGCTTGGAAACGATAGATTATGGGGCATTTGCCTATTGTTCAAGCCTGGACACGCTGATTGTTCCTTCGGGAGCCATTGCCAACGGTCATGGCGGTCAACAGATATATTATACAAACAAAGTCTTTTACAATTGCTCAAATCTTTCTTATGTTTTTATTGGTCCCCAGGCAACTGTGGGCACACAGGCCTTCGATTATTGTGAAATCAACAAATTGTATTATGATGCAGAAAACATGCAGAACTGGGCTGATGGTTTGCAGCCTTTTAAACATCAGTGCCAAGTCGACACGGTAATAATCGGGAAACATGTGAGAAACAGCGCAAAGTTTTCTGGACAAAACCTCACAACGATTTTATTTAATGCGGACAGCTGCATAAATACAAGTCTACTTCCACTGTTCGGAAGTTCTGAAAGCGTGACAAATCTGACTATAGGTAGTAACGTCAAGGCAATTCCAGACCAAGCATTTTCCGGATTAAGTGGAATTACACAAATTACAATCCCTGATTCTGTTTTATACATAGGAAATACTGCTTTTCAAAATTGCAGCAATCTACATCAGGTGAATTACAATGCATCAATGTGCAATACTGCGTATAGAGCTTTTTCAGGCTGTCATATAGACACAATATCCTACGGCCCCAATGTAAATATTATTCCTATTGGGCTTTTTTATGAGTGTAGTGAACTCACAGGAGTACTCACCATACCGCAATCGGTGACCACTATAGGAGACTACGCTTATAGCGGATGTACTGGTATTACAGAGATAAAACTTCTAAGTGCTGTACCACCTGTAATAGCATCGGCTACATTCAACGGCCTTCCGACAAACATTCTAATTACCGTACCCTGTGGATCGGCTGAGATTTATCAAAGTGCGCCATTTTGGAATGTGTATACCAATATTGTGAATGATGGAAGCTGTTACTACAACATCTCAACTGCCATAAATGATAGTCTGCATGGGCTGGTGTTAGGTGGCGGAGATTATCCTATAGGTGCATCTGCCCAATTGAGTGTTGTCCCTTCTGCCAATTATCATTTTACAGCATGGAACGATGGCAACACCAATAATCCACGCTATGTAAATGTATCTATGGATTCTGTGTTTACGGCGTATATTGAACAGGTTGATACAATATTCATTCATGACACGTCTGTCGTAATTGATACTATATACGACACTATTTACATCCATGATACTATCACCGCTGGAGTTGGTGAGGTGAAGACTATAGACGCGAAGGTTTACCAGCGCAACGGCCAGATAGTGGTAGAGGGAGCCGACGGCAACACGGTGACGCTGTATGATGTCAGTGGGCGAATTTTGGCCACCAAGCGCGACGATTACATGCCGCTGTGGTTGGATGTGCCGGCAGCAGGTACCTATATGGTCAAAATCGGCGACTACCCAGCCCGCAGGGTGGTAGTGATAAAATAACATAAACGTTAAAGTTTGGTTAAAAAAGGTCCTTCCGCTCGGGAGGGCCTTATATTATATACACCCACTTCCGGAAACGGGGGTGGGTGTGTTCTTTGACATGTTGAGAATGTTGGTTCAAATATGTGTTATCTCGCCGTAGAGGTCATGCTCTGTGGCGTCGGTGATGCGGACGTTGATGAAGGTGCCAGGAGTGATTGCAGGAATGCTTGAATGCTTGATTGTCTGAGTGGGGATGAGGACTTCGTCGTCGACTTCGGGGCTGTCGTATTCGGTGCGGGCTACGATGTACTCGTCTTCTATGCGGTCGACGAGGCAGCGGAACACCTTGCCTACGCGCTCTTGGTTTTTTTCGAGGGATATCTCCTCTTGGATGGCCATGAGTTCGCTGACGCGACGCTGCTTCTCCTCGTCGGGTACAGGGTCGCCGAGCGGCTCTGCCGGTGTGCCCTCCTCGGGCGAGTAGGCAAAGCAGCCCATGCGGTCGAAGCGTGCCTGGCGCACGAACTCCTTGAGCTCTTCGAAGTCTGCCTCGGTCTCTCCGGGGTAGCCTACAATGAGGGTGGTGCGGATGGCTGCCGAGGGCAGCTTCTGGCGGAAGCGGTCGAGGAGACGCAGGGTGCCTTCGCGGTCGATGCCGCGCTGCATGGAGGTGAGTATGCGGCTGTTGATGTGCTGCAGGGGTATGTCGATGTAGTTGCAGATATTGTGGTGGTTGGCGATGGCGTCGATGGCGTCCTCTGGGAAGGAGGCGGGGTAGGTGTAGTGGAGTCTTATCCAGGAGGCGCCGCTTTCGGTGGCAAGCCGGTCGAGCAGCTCGCCGAGGGCGCGGCGGTGGTAGAGGTCGAGGCCGTACCAGGTGGTGTCCTGGCTGATGACTATCAGCTCCTTGACGCCTTTGGCGACGAGGATTTTGGCTTCGGCCACGAGTTCGTCGATGGGTATTGATTTGTGAGCGCCGCGGATTAGGGGTATGGCACAGTAGGAGCAGCTGCGGTTGCAGCCTTCGGCAATCTTGAGGTAGGCGTAGTGGGAAGGCGTGGAAAGGCAGCGGGCGGGGTCTTTAAGGTCTTGAGGGTTCTTAGGGTCTTTAAGGTCTGAAACTATTTTGTCCCACTCGTGCACACCGTACCAAGCATCGACCTCGGGCATCTCCTTGGCGAGCTCCTCTTTGTAGCGCTCCACGAGGCAGCCGCAGGCTATCAGCTTGCGTGCTTTGCGTCCGCGTGTTTTAACGGCAACCTGTTGCAGTATGGTGTTGATACTCTCCTCTTTGGCATCGCCGATGAAGCCGCATGTGTTGATGATGATGACGTCGCAGTCGTTGCGTGCGCGGTCGAAATGGACGGTGTGTCCCTGGGCGGTGAGTTGTGTGGCGAGGTTCTCGCTGTCGACGGTGTTCTTTGAGCAGCCGAGGGTGATGATGTTGATTTTCATAGAGGGTAGTGGACAGTGGGTAGTGGGTAGTGTGTAGTGGACAGTTATTCGAAAAGAGAGTCCACGAATTCGTCGGGGTTGAAGATCTGGAGGTCGGTCATCTTCTCGCCGAGGCCGATGTAGCGCACCGGGACCTTGAACTGGTCGGAGATGCCTATTATTACGCCGCCTTTGGCGGTGCCGTCGAGTTTCGTTAGAGCGAGAGCGTTGACGTCGGTTGCGGCGGTGAACTGGCGAGCTTGTTCGACAGCGTTCTGGCCGGTGGAGGCGTCGAGGACGAGGAGAGTCTCATGCGGTGCGTCGGGGACGAGCTTCTGCATGACGCGGCGTATCTTGGTGAGCTCGTTCATGAGTCCCACCTTGTTGTGCAGGCGTCCAGCGGTGTCGATGATGACGACGTCGGAGCCTTTGGCGAGAGCGCTCTGCAGGGTATCGTAGGCCACAGAGGCGGGGTCGGCGTTCATGCCCTGTTGTACGATAGGAACATCCACTCGTTCGGCCCACAGCATGAGTTGCTCGACGGCGGCGGCGCGGAAAGTGTCGGCTGCGCCGAGCATGACGCTGCGCCCGGCTTGTTTGTAGCGGTAGGCGAGCTTGGCGATGGTGGTGGTCTTGCCTACTCCGTTGACGCCCACGACGAGGATGACGTAGGGTGTTTTGGGCAGCGGAGACCCAAAGTCGGCTGGAAAGTCATTGTCGGTGTGACGAAGCAGCTGAGCTATCTCGGCGCGGAGGATGGAGTTGAGTTCTGAGGTGCTGATGTATTTGTCGCGGCGTATGCGTTCCTGCAGCTTTTCTATGACCTTGAGGGTAGTGTCGACGCCCACGTCGGAGGTGATGAGGGTTTCCTCGAGGTTGTCGAGGACGTCATCGTCGACGGTGGATTTGCCGAGGATGCTCTTGGTGAGTTTCTGGAATAGGCTCTCCTTGGTCTTGGCAAGGCCATTGTCGAGAGTTTGGCGCTCGGCAGATTTATCCTTGTGTACGAAATCGAATAGTCCCATGTGTGTAAAGGTTACGGGTTACAGGTTACGGGTTACAGGTTACAGGTTACGGTTTACAGGTTACGGGTTATTTGAGGGCTTTCTCCATTTCGGCGCGAATCTCATTGTCGAAGATCTGCATGTATTTGTCGTAAGAGTACTTGGTGTTGTCGCCCGAAGCGAAGTACCATAGTATGGCGGTGAACTCCTTTGGGGGATAGAATCCGGGGATGACGGTGAGCAGTGTACCGTCGGCGCGGAAGATGGCGAAGGAGGGAAAGCCGACGCGTTGGCCGAGGGTGGCCTGAGCGAAGACATGCACCTTGTTCTGTCCGGCAGTGGCAGGGGGATAAACGCGGCCGTTCCAGCGGACTGTCTCTGAGCCTTCGGCGTTGAACTTCACGGGGTAGTAGTATTTGTTCATAATTGAGGCCACCGTGGGGTCGGTGAATGTCTGGCGGTCCATCTTCTTGCAGTATCCGCACCAGTTGGTGTAGAAGTCGACGATGTAGAGGCGTGAACCTATCTTTGCCTGTGCGGCGTCGGAGATGGTATGCCAGTTGACCTGGGCAGAAGCTGTGCCCACAAGGAGGCTGATGATTGTGATGATGAGGGTCTTTTTCATGACTTATGATGTTTTGTTGTTTACCATTCGTATTGCCAGTCCTGTTCGTTATCCTGCTCTTCCTCGATATATATTTCCTCGCGCTCCTCACGGTCGCGGATGCGGAAGAGTCGTCCGAGCCAGTCGTCTTTCTTGGAGCGTACCTGTGTGCTGCGTTGGCTGTCCTCCTCGATGATACGTGAGAGTTGTGCGGTGTAGTTCTCCACATAGTGGCTGCCCACGGATGGATCGTGGTGGAGGCGGGCACCGGTGTAGTAGTGACGAAGTATAGAGTCGTAGGCGATGCCTAAAGTAACCATGCGTATGCATCCTTCTTGGCTGAGGCCAACGCCATGGCCGTAGCCGTGACCGTTGAGGATGACGCTGTTTGAAGCACTGTCCACGGAGACAGAGAAGAAGGTGGATTTGAGTTGCCAGTCGAGGCGTACACGTGTAAGTGGTACACCAAGGATACGTGCCTGCCTGACAGGCTGATAGAAATGTAGCAGGCTGTCGCGTACTGTGCTGTCGGAGGTATTGAGCTTGTGTGTTTTGGCAAAGTAGTTAAGCCAGCGATCCATGTTTATCGTCTTAACCCAGTCGCTCTGACGCATATTGAAAGAGAAAGTGTCCTCGACGGAGCGGAGATAGGGTAGTGCGGTGCGCCATACATCCTCAGAATTGGCAGTCTGGCCGCCACTATTCGAGTGGAAAGGTGTTTCGATGAGGTTGCCGCTGCTGTCGACAAGTGTTTCGCCGCTGCTTTGTATGACGCCAAGCATAATATCCGGACGTATGCAACGGTTAAGGTAAGCCTGACAGTGTACGCCGTCGCAGAAGTTGTAGCCGTCGGCGGAGTGTTTGTTAAGGTTGCGGAGCGCCCAGGTACGGCTGATTATGGCTTGAATGCGGAATATGTCGCTTTGCTGGCCGTATATTTCACTCTGCACTACTCCGGCGATGTATGTCTCGAACTCCACATCACCGACAAGGAGCAGTTTGTTACCTGCCAGTGGTGTTATCTCGAGGTTGCCCTCATAGGTGCGTTGCTTGCAGCCTTCAGGGTTAAGGCATAGGATGCAGGCTGTGTCGGTGGCGACGAGCCGCACCTTTTTGAATGTGCCGTAGTCGTCCTCGTTGACGCTGACGTGCAGGCCGTTTTTCTGGGCACGGATAAGCACGGAGCGCCCTTCGCCCACCATATCCTCGAGTAGGGTGTCGTTGTCGGCATAGAGATTGTAGTTGCCCAGATCAAAGCTTATATTGAGAGTGCTGATGCTGTTTGTTGAGAAGAGTCGCACGCGTATGTGGTCGGCCCGCACCGGCAGGACGGCAAGTATCAGTGTGAGTATGAGCAGCAGGCGTTTCATCTGATAATGTCTATAATGGCTTGAGCGACACGCGATGAGGCACCGCCGTCGCCGAGTAGTGCGCGCATGTCGGCATACTCATGCAAAATGCGTTCGCGGTTGGCTTTGTCGTCAGCAATGAGGTTGAATTCCCGCTCCAGTTTGGTAGAGTTGAAATCGTCCTGTATAAGTTCGGTGACGACGGGACTGTCGGCGATAAGGTTGACCAGCGAGATATATTGTATGCGGCGCCCTACGACGGCTCGGGCAATGAGATAGGAGATGGGGTTGCCGCTATAGCAGACCACCTGTGGCACGTTGAAGAGGGCTGCCTCAAGGGTGGCTGTCCCGGAACAGACAACGGCGGCATGTGCTTGTGACAGCAGGCTGTAGGTCTGGTCGTAGACGATGTCTATGTTGCTTCCGGCGGGGATAAATTGGCGGTAGATGGCTTCGCCGAGCAGGCTCATGCCAGCCACCACGAACCGGTATTCTCTGTGATGCTTGGCCAGACGCACCATCTGCGGCAGGCTGTTCTTGAGCTCTTGGCGCCGACTGCCGGGTAGCAGGGCGACGATGGGCTTGTCTGTGTCAAGCGTTAAGCGTGTAGTGTTAAGCTGATGGTTGGCTATCGCATCCAGCAGCGGGTGCCCTACATACACAGCCTGCGGCATATCATTGTCGGCAAAGAACTGTTCCTCGAAAGGCAGTATGTAGCAGAGTCGGTCAAGAGTACGCCGCATGCCTTTGATGCGTCCTTTCTTCCAAGCCCAGAGGTTGGGAGAGATATAATGTACTGTCTTGTGGCCGTGTTCATGTGCCCACTTCTCAATCTTGAGGTTGAAGCCAGGATAGTCGATACCAATAACCACATCGGGTTGCCATTGCGCAATGTCGTGTTTGCAGAAAGCTATGTTGCCCAGCACCGTGCGCAGGTGGGCCAGTACCTCGACAAAGCCCATAATAGCAAGGTCGCGTATGTGACGCACTGGTGTACCACCGACAGATGACATGTCATCGCCGCCCCAGAATCGGAACTCCGCCTGTGGGTCTTTCTCCAGCAGCGCCCGCATCAGGTTGGCTCCATGCAGATCGCCAGACGCTTCTCCTGCTATGAGGTAATACTTCATTGCAACACGAGGGCTTTGGTTTTGAGAATGTAGAACATGAATGCCAGGAAAGTGACGAAGAAGACCACGATGAGCGTTTTGGTCACACGCAGCTGTGTTCGGCCTTTAGCATAATGGTGTAACACGAGGATGAGTGGGATGAACATGCCACCGAACCAGCGCACATGAGCCATCAATGGCTCGCCGGCTATCAGCAGACCTAAGGCCAGTGCCAGACAGAACCCCAATTCGGCCCCCAATCCAGCCACGAGACCCACTATTATTTTGTCCTGTGCAAAAAACTTCTTCATACCAGTTGTTTAAGACTTTTGATTGCTTTGTATGCTGTGAAGTCTGCGTTGACGGGCACTACGCTGACATAGCCGTTGGTGAGAGCCCATTCGTCGCTATCTTCTTCAGGGTTATCGCATACGAACTTTCCCGTGAGCCACCAGTAGCGTTGTCCTCGCGGGTCTACACGCTGCTCGAAACTGTCGAGCCACTGAGCCTTGGCTTCGTGGCATACACGGATGCCTTTAATCTTGTCGGCTGATATGTGCGGTATGTTGACGTTAAGCGACACAAACTCGGGCAGGCCGTGTTCCAGTGCGTGGCCGATTATTTGGCGGGCATAGGGGATACACGGAGTAAGGTCTGTTTGGTGGTTGTGGCTCAGTAGAGAGAATCCTATGGCATTAAGACCAAGCACAGAGGCTTCAATTGCTGCGCCCATGGTGCCGCTGTAGAGCACGTTGATGGAGCTGTTGCTGCCATGGTTGATACCGGAGAGCACGAGGTCAGGCTTATGCGGGCAGAAATGGGTGACGGCCAGCTTAACGCAGTCTGCCGGCGTGCCGTCGCAGCAATAGACATCCAGCCCCTCTTCTTTCTTCACATCATATACACGCAAAGGTCGCTGTGTGGTGAGGCTGTGACTCAGACATGATGCATTGTTGCGTGGAGCCATCACCACCACATCGCCGAATTCTCGAGCCACACCTGTCAAGGCTATGATGCCAGGTGCATCCACTCCGTCGTCGTTGGTTATCAGTATCAGAGGCTTCATTTAACATCAAGTTTGGTATCGGCTCCGAGGAAGTAGCTCGCAGGCTGCAGTATGTTATCGAACACGTGGTACTGTATCAGTACCGTGTCCTTGCGGTCGATGATGGCATAGAGACGGTTGACGTCGAATGTCTCGTACATGTCTTTATTCGATACGAGCTCCAGGTCGTCTGGGTTGACGTATTTGATGTAGGTGAACACCTCATGTGTGGTACCTGTTGTATCAGTGATGCGCAGAATGGTGCGCGGTGCTCCCATGAGACTGCTGTCATTGCTGTTGGGCACAATGGAAGCGAACTCGTCGAAGTTGAGCCACGAGAAGGAGGCAATGAAAGCTGCCATCCTCATGGTGTCGAAAGCCGGCACGCGGGTATGGCTTTGCAGCAGCTCCATATCGAAGCCTGCACCGTTGTTCACTACGGCGAACGACTCACCTTCGTTGGCCGGTATCTCCAGTTCTATGCGTGCTATCGACTTGGCATCGAGGTCCACAATCGTGTGGCTGCGCCATTTCAGGGGGTCGGTGACGAAACGTGGCGTAAGAAAACCACGGAAGCCAGGTATATAGATAACACATGGCACCTTGTCGCCCTCGCGGAACATATAGCTTCCCAGCATGTCTTTGGTCTCGCTGCCCACGTAGTAGGTGGTGGTGAGCTTCTCTCGTTTGAACAGCTGTAGTCGACCGCCGAACCAATTGATGAATGGCACTTGTTGGTAGACTTCCACTTTAATGGCTTTCGACGAGAGGTTCTTGATTACTGTCGGCACAGCGTTGCGATTCACCTGTTGGCGTATGCGCATCGAGTGCAGAGTCTCCAAAAATAAGTCAACCATAGCTTGGTTGGCTATGTATTTCTCGTCCACCATCCATGTCGAGTCGCCCATACGGGTCAATAACACTTGGCCCTCCTGCTTGTCGGCCAGGAAGAGGCGCGTTGTCGAAGCAGTATCTTCAATGTGGTAGTTTTGCTTGAATGTCGCCTTGCGCGAGCCATGCAGTGCCACAATGAGTGCCACGATGCACACTGCCGCCACCGCGACGATGATTATGATGTTTCTTTTCTTCATTTATTTTCTATATTTCTTTCTGCGTGCAATTACGATGACAGCGCCGGCCAAAGCCAGGAGCGCCACGGGTAATGCTACGTTGATTATCTGGTATTTGGTGCGATCCTCCTTGACCTTCATCACGTCGAGCTTGCGTAGTTTGATGTTGCGCGAACGCGAGGCCATGAGGCCATCGTCACCCACGAGGTAATTCACAGCGTTAAGCAGTAACTCCTTGTTGGCGTACTGCGTCTGGGTGTAGAAATCGTATCCCATAGGCAGCACGGCCCCCTCTGCGGCTATGAAGCGGTTGCGCACTATGTCGCCATCGGAGATGACAATCATCTTGTTGTCACCGCTCTCGTTGCGGAAGCCCATGGCCTCATTTGCTTTGAAGTCGGGCGACAGGCGGTTGCGCCAGGCCGAGCGGAAATTGCCCTCCAGCAGCACCGCTATTGGACGCTGGCCGCGGGTGTAGAGGCGCTGGTCTGGTTCACCCTGAGCATCGGCCAGATCCACCATTACCGGGGCATTCTTAACCCTCGTATACTCCGATGTTGTCAGCAGCACAGTCTTCCTCACGTCGTCGTTGTCGATGAGGTCTATGGTGCTCACAAAGTCGGTCTTGATAAGGTCGAGGTTTCTAACTATGGGGTGGTCGGCCAGTGGCACTATCTCAGGAAAGTAGAACCATGGGCGGAACTCGAACTGCGGCTTTTCGCCAACCATGCCCACCTGTATCGGTATCGGACGGCAGCGCACATCCATCACAAGGTCAGGGTTTACCCTAACGCCATAGGTGAAAAGCATCTCATCGATATCCAGCGGGAAGCGTGTCGCTATGAACTGTCCGCGCGATGCCAGGCTGTCGAGGTCGGCATCCACGGCGTCGAGCAGCCACAGCACCTTGCCGCCGTACATGATATACTGGTCCAGAATGTACTGGTCCTTCTCGCTGAAGGGTTGCGTCGGCTTGGCAACGATTATGAGGTCGTAGAGGTTATAGAAACTGTAGCTGGAGTCCTTCTCGCTCATGCGGTGTGCCGTGAGGGCTTGTATCTGTCCATCGATGGTGACGTAGTCGAGGCTGTAGAACTCCTGCAGCGAGCGCTGGAAGTCGTAGAGCACGGGTCCGGCGAGTTCACCGTGTCCCTGCAGAAAGCCTATGCTGCGCTTCTCTCCACGTGCCAGAGCGCGTATGGCGCTGCTGAGGTTATATTCAAGGTTTTGTATGCTGTTGTTCAGCAGGTCGGCGTCACTCACGTACTTCTGGCTTTGCAGCAGCTGCACGGTGGTCTCGCGTCCGCGGTAATAGACATCCGCCGCCGGTATCAGTATCTGCTGTGTCACACCGTTCTCGCCCTTCACCTGTATCTGTGTGGGCTGTATGCCTTTCTGCGCCAGCTTCTGGTAGAACATCTGCTGCTCTTCGTTGCTCTCAAAGGCATTAGGGTTGAAGAATTCGTAGTCGATATTGCTGTTGTATGCCCTGAACTGGTTGAGCATCTCCTTCGTCTCGCTTTGCAGACGCTTGAAGTCCGCCGGGAATTCACCTTCCAGATACACGCGGAAGAGCACTGGCTCGTCAATCTTCTTCAGCATCTCCTTGGTGTGCTTCGACAGGGTATAGCGTTTCTCCGCCGTCAGGTCGGCACGCAGGAATAGGAAGTTGCTAATCACACTAATGGCAACAACCACCAGCACGGTGGCACCCATCTCCAGCCAATGGCTGCGCCGCAGGCTCTTGCGCTCTTTCCAGCCGTTCCATTGGCGGCTTTGCAGCACCATGCGCGTGGCCATGAGGAACAGCGCTGCAACGCAGGCGAAATAGAGCACGTCGCGTGTGTCAATCACGCCGCGGCTCATGCTCTCGTAGTGGTAGGCTGCTCCAAGCTTGCGCACGAAGAGCCCTGCGCCGCCCTGCACGCCCATGTTGTACACCGACTCAAAGCCGAGGTACACGGCTACGCAGAGTACCGCCGCCATGATGAAGGCTACTATCTGGTTCTGCGTCAGTGACGAGCAGAAGATGCCTATGGCCACGAAGGCGCCGCCGAGCAGCAGCATCCCTATGTACGAGCCAGCCACGCTGCCAGTGTCAATGTTGCCCACAGGGTCGCCGAGGCTGTACACGCTGAAGTATGCCACCAGCGTTGGCAACAGAGATATCAGCACCAGTGTCCATGCCGCCAGGAACTTGGCCCACACTATGGTCCAGTCGCTCAGCGGGCGCGTCATCAGCATCTCCATGGTGCCGCCTCGCCGCTCCTCGGCCAGTGACCGCATGGTGATTGCTGGTATCAGGAATAGAAAAAGGAAGGGACCGGTGATGAACAGACCGTCCATGCCGGCATAGCCGTAGTCCAGTATATTGAAGTCGCTGCTGAAGACCCACAGCGTCAGGCCCGTCATCACCAGGAAGACGCCTATGGTCAAGTATCCTATTATCGAGGAGAAGAAGCCCCTCAGTTCTTTCTTATAGAGTGTCCACATCTCAACTAAACACTTATCACCAAACACATAACACTATTTTTGAGGCTGTAGCCACCTGCGGTTGCGGCCTTGATACAACCCATCGCCCAGTTCGGCGACTGTCTCCGTCACCAGCTGCGAGCTGATGGTCAATATCCTCCTGTCAATGTTCTCCCACACATCGGTTGTGGTGTGGTTGTGGTGCATGCCGCGCGTGGTGGTGATGACCACCGACGGTATCTTGGCGGCGTCGAAGGCGCGTGCGTCTCCGCGCACTCCTTGAGGTTCGCCGTTACGCACAACATTGAGACGTCCGGTGACGGTGTCGCGGTCGAAGACTATGCCCTCGAGGGTGGGGTACTTGACGCCTCCCAGCACTGTCACGCTGTCCCCGTAGCCGATGTTCTGCACGTTGACGAAGGCTTCTGCCTTGCTGAGTTTCGGATAGAGTTCGACGAAACGGCGCGATCCGGCGAACTGCTGCTCGCCGCCGCTGAAGAGCACAAAGAGCACGCTGCGGCGCGGACGGTAGTCGGCCTTAGACAGCAGGCGGGCCGTCTCGAGCACCGCGGCCACACCGCTGGCGTTGATGTCGGCTCCGGGGAAGAGGCAGGTCTCGCCCTGCATGCCCGAGCCGTCAAGGCTGGCGCCAATCACTATGTATTCTTCGGCCATGTATTTGTCTGTGCCCCGCAGCAGTCCGTACACGTTTGTGGTGCGTGCCGTGGGGTTGTAGATTGCATTCACGTCTATCTCAGCCCATTTCACCAGCGAGAAGCTCTGCACCTCCCTGTCGCGCTGCATGTACGCTATGGCTGTATCCAGCGGCTTCACTTGGTCGGCCATGATTTCGCGTGCGCAATCGAGAGTGATTTGCAGCATGGGGAATGTGCCCAGGTGCGGGAGTTCTCCGCAGTACGTTCTGGCCTGCACCTCATAGGAAGGACAGGTAGGGCTCACGTTCACCGCCAGCATGCCTATGGCTCCGTGTTTCTCTGCCGTGCGCGCCTTGTCGCGCAGCGTGGTGTAGTGGCTCGCCACGCTCTGCGGCAGCCCCAGCCATTCCGGCACGCCGGTGAGCACAATGGCTATCTTGCCTTTAACGTCCACGTACTTGTACTCGTCGAAGTCCTTGTCGTCGATGCCGTATCCGCAGAAAACCATCTGCGCATCCACGTATCCGCGGCCCGTCACTCCCGCGCAGCAGAACTCGTTGCCCAGGGTGAATACTCTGCGCTCCTTGTCTCCGTGGCGGTATACGTTGAACTTGGCGTTCTCCACTTCGTTGCACTCAACCGCGAACGGCATCTCGTCAATCTGTTCAAGACCGTAGGTTTTCAGCACATTCTTCGCATAGCGTGCCGCGCGGTTGTAGCCCTCGGTGCCTGCCAGGCGCCCTTGGTACGTCTCCGACGACAGTTCCTTCACGAACTTCATCAGGGTGTCCTGGTTCACCGTCGGCATCGGCATATCGTCGCGCTTCACTTCCTGTGCCTGCACCGGTAGCGCCAATGTTGCCAAAAACAACCCTGCAGCAATGATAGTCAAGTGTTTTTTAAGCATATTTTATATCTTTTATTATATTTATCGTTTTGATAGCAAAACCATTACATGCCGAGCATGCTGCGGCCGCCATTCTGCAAATGTACATATTTTTCCGGAATTGCCCACATCATTCTGAATTTTTTTCCGCAAATGTGACCAATCCGCTCCGTCGCCCCTGCGTATCTCCTCCGATAGTTTCACGGTTGTTTACCGGTTGTTCTACGGTTTAAAAGCGGTAAACAACCGTAGAACAAGCGTAGAACAGTCGGAGAGACTGCGGAGAGGATACGTAGAGGTTGCGGGGTGGAGAAATGTTAAAAAACGATAACTTTGGCCCGATTGGTTCAGGTATTCTTTTTTTTTGTAATTTTGCAATCTGAAATGATGTATACAATAAGATGAAAAAAGTCTTTTTCCTTATAGCCGCCATGCTTTTTGTACATGCCGCGACGGCGCAATTGAAGCCGCGTCCCGACGCCTTCCCTCCCGAGCCGGAGACGGGTGCGCCCAAGGCCGTGACGATGGCGACGACGCCGGCCGAGATGGCAGGTTGGGACCGCTATCCGACTTACGGCACTTATGTGAGCATGATGCAGCAGTGGGCTGCCGACTTTCCGGAGTTGTGCCGACTTGACACGATTGGTACATCCATTAACGGGCGGCTTATTCTCAGTATGGAGATTACGGCCAACCATACGGCCGACTCGCTGCCGGAGTTTTTCTACTCGTCGACAATCCACGGCGACGAGGTGACGGGCTATGTGATGATGCTGCGCCTTATCGACACGTTGTTGCGCGGCTATGGCAGCAATCCGCAGTACACTGACTTGATGAATACTACGCTCATCTGCATCAATCCGCTGGCCAACCCCGACGGCACCTACCGCCGGGGAGACAACAGCGTGCAGAGGGCTGTGCGGTATAACGCTAATGATGTTGACTTGAACAGGAACTGGCCCGACCCGTTCTCGAGCACGCAGTCCACTCTGGAGCAGGAGAATGCTGCGATGATAAGCTATGTCAGCAGCCACAACTTCCGCCTGAGTGCCAACCTGCACGGCGGTGCCGAGGTGATGAACTACCCGTGGGACAGCTACACGTCGCAGCAGAACCCTCACCCCAAGGCGGATTGGTGGCAGGAGGTGTGCCAGCGTTTCGTGGACACTTCGCGCACCTACAATAGTAGCCACTTCAACGACACCTATAGTTGCGGCTATACTGCCGGTGGCGACTGGTATGTCATAAGCGGAGGCCGGCAGGACTATATGAACTACTACCAAAACTGCCTGGAGCTGACGATGGAGATATCGACCAACAAGACTGTCAGCAGCGACCAGTTGCCGGTTTATTGGGGATTCCTGCAGCATTCGCTGGTAAACTATATCGCGGAGATACACGGGCTCGTCGACGCTGTGCCGCAGGGTGATACGGTGACAGTGTACGACACGGTGCAGGTGTTTGATACGACAGTTGTCGAGGTGTTTGATACGACAGTTGTCGAGGTGTTTGATACGACAGTTGTGCCGGTGTACGATACAACAGTTGTGCCGGTGTTTGATACGACAGTTGTCGAGGTGTTTGATACGACAGTTGTCGAGGTGTTTGATACGACAGTTGTCGAGGTGTTTGATACGACAGTTGTACCGGTGTTCGATACAACAGTTGTTGATGTGTACGATACAACGTTTGTGGAAGTGTATGATACAACGTTTGTGGAAGTGTATGATACGACGTTTGTGCAGGTGTACGATACAGGATACGTACAGGTGTATGATACAAGCATTGTGCAGGTGTTCGATACAGTAATGGTGTTCGATACTGTTGCTGTATATGACACTGTCACTGTGTATGATACCATAGTCGTTACAATAGAGGGCGTTGGGACGACGGATGTCGTCAATACCAGAATTTACCAGCGAGGTGGGCAGGTTATTGTCGAGGGCACCGAGGGCAATGCTGTCGCCATGTACGACAGGGTGGGGCGTCTCATGGCCTCAAAGCGTGACGGCGATAGTCCAGTATGCTTCGATGTTCCGACCACTGGCACCTATATGATAAAGATTGGCGGGTATCCTGCGCGCAAGGTGGTTGTGGTTAAATAGCAATGCGGAAGGACAAAAATAATATGGTGTGGGTGCAATAAATGTCCTTGAGATGCCGTTATTAACTTATCATTGCCGGCCGTCGGCGGGCAATAGTTATATTTGTAATCAATAAATAAAACATAATGAATCAAGAAAATAACAAGAGAGAGGCTGTCGCTTTCGACGCACAGGCTGTGAACACTGCCACGGGTGCCTTCTTCAAGCGCTGGTGGAAGCTGCTGGTTGTGGTCTTTGTTGTGGCGGCCATTGTTTCGGCTGTGGCGGCGATGTTCATCAAGCCGCTGTATCTGTCCACGGGCGTCATGATGCCCACCAACAGCAACCGTCTTACGAAAGCCATCATGGATTACCACTACAGCATGGACTTCATGGACTACGGTGCGGAGGACGACTGCGAGTATGCTGTGCAAGTGCTCACATCCAAGCAGATGGAGCTGGCGGTGTGTGAACATTTCAACTTGATGGAGCACTATGCCATCAAGCCCACCGCCAAGTATAAACAGAACGACCTCAGCAAGCGCTACAAGCGTTATGTCAACGTCAAGCGCACCGATTATCTGGGTGTCCAGGTGTCGGTGCACGACCAGGACCCGCAAATGGCCGCCGACATTGTGAACTATATCCTTGACAAGTACGACACACTGTGTCACGAGATACACCACGACCGTGCCGTCGACGCCGCCGACATAATGAGCGCCGCATGTATGGCTGCCGAGGCTGAGATTGACTCGCTGGCAGCCTCCTCCAAAGGTAGCGCGTGGAAGGACTACCTGGTGCGCCGCAAGTGCAAGAAGCTTGCCGAGATGCAGGCCCGTGCTGTGCAGACCAGCGTGGACAAGGACATGGAGATCCACTACCGTTATGTGGTGGACCGTGGTGTGCCTGCCGACAAGAAAGACCGTCCGAAACGCGCTCTCATCGTGCTGGGAGGTAGCTTGGGTGCCCTTCTTGTGTGTATCTTCGGACTCTTGGTCTTCGCCCCTCGCAAAGAGGAGGAATAATGAAGAAACTGCTGGCCAACAGAGGTGTGATTACGGCGCTGGTAGTTACGGCGCTGTTTATCGTGGTATGCGTGTTCTATATGCTGCGCGAGAACTTTTTCGTGCTGCTCGTGCCTGCCGCGCTTCTGTTGATGTGGCTTTTCACGCAGCGCCGCGACGAGAGTCTGGCGCTGATGGCCTTCGGCACCCCCTTTGCTGTGGACTATGCCCTCATAGGCGAGATGAAGCTCTCGATGCCCGTGGAGCCTATGATGATACTCTTTACCGTGGTGTTCCTCTTCCAGGAGTTGTTGATGCGACGCTACGACAAACGCATACTGCGGCACCCGGTGAGCATACTCATAATGTTGTCGTTGCTGTGGATGACGATAACGTCGGCGCTGTCGCTCAAGCCTGTGGAGTCGTTCAAGTTCACCGCTGCAAGGCTATGGTTTGTGATACCTTTCTTCTACGCCACTGCGCAGAGTTTCCAAAAGGTCAGGCATATCAAGATGTTCTACTGGGCCTACGCCCTTGCGCTTGGTGCGGTGGTGGCCCTCACCACGGCGAGGACACTGGGCGGCTTCAGCGACCTGCAGCTGATGCACCGCGTTATGCGGCCGTTCTATAACGATCACACGGCCTACGGCTGCATCATAGCCCTCATGCTGCCGCTGGCGGTATATTATATCTTCGAGCCTGAAAACAAGTTGTGGAAGCGGATGTTTGCCGCCGCGTTGTCGGTGTTGCTGCTTGTGGGATTGGGGCTTAGCTACTGCCGTGCGGCGTGGCTTAGCGTGGTAGTGGCGTTGGGAATGTATGTCATGATACGCCTTGGTGTCCGCCTGCGTTGGATGGTGCTTGCCGCTGTGGTGCTCACGGGACTCTTCTTTACCTTCCAGAGCGAGATAGTGTACCGTATGGGCAAGAACACGCAGGACTCGTCGTTCACCGTTGCCGAGCAGGTGCAGTCCATCTCCAATATCACCACCGATGCCTCTAACTTGGAGCGTCTCAACCGTTGGGACGCAGCCTTCCGTATGTGGCGCGAACACCCTGTGACGGGTATTGGACCAGGCGCTTACCAGTTTATTTACGGTCCTTACCAGAGGTTTGAGATGCTGACGGTTATCAGTACCAACAACGGTGATTTAGGCAACGCCCACAGTGAGTACATAGGTCCGCTGACGGAGCAGGGCGTGCCAGGCGCTTTGCTGGTGCTGGCAATCTTTGTGACTACCTTCCTCACAGGTGAGCGTGTCTACCGCACCGCCAAAGACCGGCGACTCGGTCATCTGGCCCTTGTGTTGGCGGTGAGCCTGCTAACATATTACATACACGGTATGCTCAACAACTTCCTTGACACCGACAAGTTGTCGGTGCCCTTCTGGGGTCTCACAGCCGCCGTGGTGGCTCTGGATATTGTTACAGAGAAAGAGCCTTTAAAGCGATGAAACGCTTGGCTACAATTATGCTTCTGTTTTCATTGGCCTACGTCACCGTGGCGCAGTCAATCACTGTGCAGCACAGGTGTTGGGATATTGTCACGGAGATGGATGACGGCATGCCTGAGGTGCTGGTGCCTATGATGACTACTGCCGTTGATTCCGGAGCCATGCTCGTGGCATTATCTATGAAGTATATTGGCACACCCTATCGGTATGGCGGGCGCACGCCAAAAGCTTTCGACTGCGCGGGTTTTGCATGCTATCTATATAAGCAGTTCGGCTATTCTCTCCCGGGCTGGAGTGGCGCGCAGGCGCGGCTTGGGATAGAGGTGAGCGACACGCGCAACCTGCGAGCAGGCGACCTTGTCTTTTTTGGAGGGCGCGGTGCCAAGAAGGTAGTGGGGCATACGGGCATTGTGGTGGACGCCGACGAGCATACCGGGGTTTTCCGCTTCATCCACGCATCTACAGGCGCGGGTGTCATCGTAAGCAAGTCAACAGAAGATTATTACAAGAAACGTTACATCACCGCCAGGCGTATACTGCACTGACTATCGCCTTACTCGTCGCTTGTGTCGCTGATGAAGCGGCGGTAGGCGCTGAACGTGTTGGCGCGGGATAGGAAGCCGAGGTAGTTGCCGGCGTCGTCGATGACCACAAGGTTGTATCGGTTGCCAACGCGGAATTTCTCCACAACATCTGTCAGATTGTCGCTGTTGCGCACCAAGTCGCCCTCGCTCATGGGGTGCATCAGTTCGTCTACGGTGACACTGTCGTACAGTTCAGTGCGGAACATTATCTTGCGTACGTCGTCGAGCAGCACCACGCCCACGAACTTGTCGTCGTCGGTGAGCACGGGGAAGATGTTGCGTCGCGATGTCTGGATAACCTCTACGAGGTCTCGTAGCATGTTTCCACTGCGCACAATGACGAAGTTGGTCTCTATGAGACTCCCCATGTCCATCAGGTGCCAGGCCGACGAGTCTTTGTCGTGTGTCAGCAGGTCGCCGTGTTCGGCCAGCTTGCGGGCGTAGATGGAGTGGCGCTCGAAAGGCATGATGCAGATGTAGGTGACGGCGGCGGTGGCCAGCAGCGGCACCAGCAGCTCGTATCCGCCCGTGATGTCGGCTATGAGGAATGTAGCCATGAAGGGGGCGTGCATGACGCCTGTCATCACGGCGGCCATGCCTACGAGGGCGAAGTTGGCGGTATCCTGAGGCGGCAGACCTATGGTGTTGCCGAGGGTGGCGATGAAGTAGCCGGAGAGGCCTCCCAGCACCAGCGAGGGACCGAAGGTGCCGCCCACGCCGCCGCTGCCTATGGTGGTGGCGGTGGCTATGGCCTTCAGCACTATGAGGGCGAAGAGCACTACGAGGGTGGCCCAGATGTTGCCCTTCCAGATATGCAGGGGCGAGTTGTTGAAGATGACGTTGGGGTTGCCGTTGAGGAGCGCAGTGAGGGTGGAGTAGCCTTCGCCATAGAGCGGCGGGAAAATCACAACCAATAGGCCCAACACAGCGCCGCCTATGGCGAGTTTGGTCCATGGGCTTTTGCGTTTGCTGAACCAGCCCTCTACACGGTCGCTGATGCGCAGGAAATAGAGCGAGACGATGGCGCAGAAGATGCCGAGGGCGGCATACTGCGGCAGCTGCGACAGGGCGAATGGGTTGTTGACGGTGAAGCTGAACTGCACGTCGGTGCCCATGAGGAAGTAAGCCACGGTGGCGGCGGTAAGTGACGACAGCAGGAGGGGTAGGGCAGTGGTGGCCGTGAGGTCGAACAGGAACACCTCGACAACGAAGAGGATGGCCGCGAATGGAGCCTTGAAGATGCCTGCAATGGCTCCCGCGGCACCGCAGCCGAGGAGCAGGCGTACACTCTTCGGGCTCAGTCTCAGCCAGCGGCCTATGTTGCTGCCTATGGCCGAGCCGGTGGACGCTATCGGTGCCTCGAGACCCACGCTGCCGCCGAAAGCTACGGTGATGGTGGAGGCCACCAGCGACGTCCACATGTTCTTTGCCGGCAGTTCCGAGTTGTTGCGGCTGATGGCCAGCAGCACCGACGGTAGCCCGTGGCCTATGTCGCCGCGCACCACATAGCGCACGAAGAGCACCGTGAGCAATATGCCGATGGCTGGCAACAGGAAGATGAAGAGCGAGGTGACTATCTGGCCGCTGCCTTCTGTCCACTGGCCGCTGAGCAGGGTGACGAGGCGGCTGCTGTGGTACACCAGCGTCTTCAGCGCCACTGCGGCGAGACCGCTGAGCAGGCCGACGACAATGGCCAGCAGCATCACGAGCACGTTCTCGCTCATGTGGCGCAGCCGCCAACGGTGTATCTTCCTTGATAAGCCCATCCTTTTTGCAAAAAATTCGGGTGCAAAAATACGAAAAATATTTATACTGCGTTATTTTATTTTAGAAATAATGAATAACACCGATATGAAAAGAGTTGTTTTATTGGGCAGCATCGCTGCTATTGCTCTGACTTCGTGCGTCTCGCTGAGCGAGATGGAAGCCCTCCAGGCTAAGTATGACCAGACCTCCAAGCAGTACAACCTCACCCAGCAGGAGCTGCTGGAGATGAAAGAGGAGAACGCCGAGCTGTCGCGTGTCAACCAGTCGCTGAGCGCCGAGATGACCGATATGGCCCTCTCCAAAGCCAACGCTGAAGCTCGTGCCGACAGCCTCAACCGCCGCCTCGAGCAGATGTACCACCACTACGACACCACCATGGAGAACTACGTGCAGGAAGTTGCCGGCAAGAACCGTGACCTGACGCGTGCCCAGAACCTACTCACCGCCCGCACCAAGGAGCTCAACGACAAGGAACGAGAGCTGCAGGCCAAAGAACTCCAGTTTGCCGAGCAGCAGGAGAGTTTCCAGTTGCAGAAGAGCGAACTTCTGGCCAAGCAGCATGAGCTTGAAGCCAAGGAGGCTACCGCCCGTGCCCAGCTCGCCGCCAAGCAGCGTGAGATTGAGGCCGTGCGCAACTCAGTAACCAATGCCCTCACCGGTTTCGCCGACAAGGGCCTGAGTGTCGAGACCAAGGACGGCAAAGTATATATCATGATGGAGAACAAGCTGATGTTCCCGTCGGCCAGCTGGACAGTCTCAAAGGACGGCGCTGCCGCCATCAAGGAGCTCGCCAAAGTGCTGGAGCAGGACTCCAGCCTCCACATCATGGTCGAGGGTCATACTGACAACGACGCCTATCGTGGCTCCACGGCCGTCAAGGACAACTGGGACCTCAGCGTGATGCGTGCCACCGCCATTGTCAAGCTGTTGCTGCAGAACGGCAAGGGTATCAACCCCGCTCGTATCGAGGCCTGTGGCCACGGTGAGTTCGCCCCCAAGGTGCCCAACGACAGCCCCCAGAACAAGGCCATCAACCGCCGCACCGAGATCATCATCACCCCCAACCTCGACGCCCTCCTCAAGGAAATGGGCAACTGATGTAAAGGTTACAGGTTACGGGTTATGGAGAATGGGTTAAAGGTTACGGGTTACAGGTTAAAATAATTCGTCGATTTAAAAAAATAGTTGTATCTTTGCAGCATACCTAAAGAGGTAATACCATGCGTTAACGCACACATAGCTAAAGTTTAAGCACACACAGAACCGTAAGCAGACCCTTGCAAAAGGGTCTCAGGAGGGAGGATTATGCGGTTTTGTGTGTGCTTTTTTTGTACCCAACCGTACAGTGTTGTGAGTTCTTTGACATAGCAAATGACAGCAATCCACAAGGCATACCCTTGGCATAGCATAATCCCTTGTCCTTCAGCTTACAGTCTGTAACCTGTAACCCGTAACCTATAACCTTTATTATCATGGAAAAAGACAAGAGAATCCGAATCAACAAACGCATGATGGCCTGGAGCGACGGCCATCGGGTCAATATCATCCCCAGTGTGTTCCGTCAGGTCGACGACTACGGTCGACTGATGTACGACTACCACAACCGTATTGATGAAGGCTACCTGATAGATGTTGGGCCTTGTACTATGGCACGCGACGAGGCCCGGATGCGCGAATATGAAGCCGACCGCAGCTGGGAGCAGGGCCACCACCTCGAGGCCCTCAAGGAGATGCTCTATGCAGCCCTCTTCGTGCTGCCCGACGACGAGCCCGAGTTCGAGGATATGCAGTGGCTCAACCCGCATGAGACGTTGTACTGGCATCCCAACGTCCGCGAGTTCCTGCGCCTGATGCGTCGCTGCCGCGAATACTGCCGCAAAGACCCTCGCCTCTGGCCCGTTTTGGAAGGCGACGACACCTACCGCGACTACCGCAAATATCTCGACGCCCTCGGCCGTTGGGTGCACGATGCCTAACCTGTAAATTCGCCAGGGTGGAAACACAGAGGATGCTGCCTATTACCATCCATTCATAATAGAGTTGATATAGAGTTGATATGGCGTTAATATAGGGTTGATATAGAGTTGTTGAATTGCCATCGATGTATCTTATATATATTCTATATCTATAGAATATATAAATACGCAGGGTCCATGCTTGAATCCCCATGCGTTGGATACTTCATTGCCCACGCAATAAAATCGTTACATTGTCGTTAATCGTTAAGTGATAACCATTAACCATTATCGATATGGCAACAAAACATGGAGATTTACTTAGTGGGAGGATTGGCGATAAGATTTATTATGCTGTCGGCGGAAAGCAGCGTGTGCGCTCGGTGTCCGCTCATGTGGCCAACCCGCGCACCGATGTGCAGCAGAGCCACCGCTGTAATTTCATCGATATTGTGCGACTCTCGTCCCATATGAAGGAGGCTTTCACTATCGGCCTGCATTATATAGCCCGACGTAAGGGTAAGGAGCCGTATCTCTATTTCCGTAGCATCAACAAGGACTGCTTCACCCACGACGGGCAGATTGACTATCCCCGCATCATACTCAGCTACGGCTCCGTGGCTCGTGTCGGCATCACATCGGTCAAAACTCAAACAGTCAAGCGATCAGGAAATCAAACAATCACCGTTACCTTCGACCCATATTTAAACTTCAGCAAAGCCGACCCCGACGACGAGTTCTACCTCTACGCTTACTGTCCCATCCTCGGCACCGGCACCCTGTTCCGCCCTGTGCCCCGTAAGTCCGGCACCATCACCGTCACTCTCCCCACGGAATGGTCTCATCTCGAAGCCTCAATCCCAGATGCCGAACATACAAACACTAATTCATTAACACATTCAAGCAATAATACAATCCACCTTTACGCCTTCCTCCGTTATCCAGGCCCCAATCCATTAATCCCAGAAGATGAGCAACCTTCCACCAAAGCCCGCCGCGACCAAACCTCCCCTACCATTTATATTCCACTTCCTTAAGAAAGATTTGCATTTTACAAATATTCTTTATAATTTTGCAGCCGAATTGTTCCACATCCAAAAAGGTTAATATGAAACCAAAAGAGCAACATCAATTCAGGCTTTGGTTCGACCGGCTCCTGTCTAAAAGTCTGTTGCAGCAACTGGGGATACTAGCCATAGGACTAATCTTGGCTTTTGTGGTGTCATTTTTGCTACTTTCTTTCTCTGGAGCTGAATGGCAGGCATTCTGTGATGCCAAAAAAATGAGCCGGTGGCTGTTACCGCTGTACTTGCTTATCGACTCAAATGCGTTGAACAATCTTTATATTGATAGTGATGTGCATGGCTGGATGCTCTTCGCCAGCAGCATCACCTTCCTCGTGGGAGCATTTATTTTCAATGGCGCCATCATAGGTATCATCACCAACTCCATAGAACAGCGGGTGACGAACCACTGCGAGGGGCACATCCATTACCTGAAGTCCGGCCACTACATCATCATGGGCTACGACGACATGGTTCCCTCAATCATTACACATATCTTCGAGAAGGATTCCAAAGCGTATGTGTTGCTGTTGAGTGCGGCTGAAGCTCCTTATATCCGGGAGAAACTGAAACGTTCGTTAGGTGAGGAGTGCCAGAAACATATCATTATCAACTACGGTCATCGGATGTCGACGGACTACTACAAGGATATCAACCTTGAGGCTGCAGAGGAAGTCTATATTGTAGGCCTGCAATCTTTGCCAGCCCACGATGCGGTGAATGTGGAATGCGTGGACAGCATTTGCCAATATTTGAACAATCCCGAGATTAGCGGCCATCCTAACCACATAGTATGCGTGTTCAAAGATCTTGACACTTACGCTGCCTTCAAGACTTCCGACATTTTCTCCGATCAGATGAAAAAACTTGGGATTGAGTTTATCCCGTACAATTTTTACACCGGCTGGGCCAAGCAAGTTTTTGTTAAGCGCCAGTACCGCGGGGGTCGTTATCCTGCCGTCTACGGCAAGGGTATCACTCCTGACGACCCGAAGCGGGTGCATCTTGTCTTTGTTGGAACCACTAACTTTGCTGTAGCTTTCGCTATGGAGGCCGCACACCTGCTACATTTCCCCAACTTCGTTAGTAAGGGTGTAAAAACACTAATAACATTTATCGACATCAACGCAGACAAGGAAAAGGAAGAGTTTGTTACTCGCAATCGTCATCTATTCGAGGTTCTGGATGACCAGTCAAACTTCCTTGATTTGGAGTTTGAATTTATCCAAGGCGACATCTTCTCACGTCCTATTCAGGAACTTGTTAAGACATGGGCTACAAGCAATGAAGAATACCTGTCCATTTTCCTGGCGATGTCTAATCAGCGGCAGAACTACGTCATGGGTATGAATATGCCCGACGAGGTCTACGACAACGAGGTGCCGATATTCATACGTCAGGATAAGTCGGATAATCTTGTCACCAACCTGCGCAATGCTGATGCAGGAAAAGAATTCCCCTATTCATTGGTGAAAAGTGGAGCGTTGGTGACGACGAATCGCCATGCACGTTATGCCAACATCTACCCCTTCGGCATGAATGACACAGCCTATTGTGCCGACGAGCGAGCCCTGCGCCAGGCCAAACTTATCAACTATCTGTACGACACGGCTGACTATAGCAAGTATAAGTTCCAAAGTATAGAAACACTGGAGTCTCTGGCAGAGAAGAAAATAAAAGCCGATGCTGACGAGAGATGGGCGAAACTATCTGTTGCCCTCAAATGGTCGAACCTATACAGCGCCTATGCCCTCGAAACCAAGGCCGCTACCCTACGTGCTATGCGAGGTTTTGACATAGACGACCGTTCGCATGACCAAGATCCACTCACAAACCGTCAGGTTGAGGTTATTGCCGAAGTGGAACATAACAGATGGAACGTTGAGAAGCTGTTGATGGGCTACCGCCGGCCTACCCCGGAAGAAGACAGCCGCCTCCACCTTGACTATGCAAAATCTCTGAAGAAGAACAAAGACCTCTTTATTCACAACGATATTCGCCCTTACAAAGACCTTGGCGACATTCAAGAACTTGACCGTGAATTCACTCGTTATATCCCGTGGATACTGAAGATGTCGGAATAATCTTGTGAAACATAAATATATAACATAAGAATGGGCATAATGACTAAATAAAGTTTTTTATAAAATCTTATTGAAATGAGAGATAATTGACGATAAGACGATAATCTAAACAGAAAAATGAATACACACATTTTTATATCTTACGGGCATGACGAGTTTGCTCCCAAAGTGGAGGTGATAATGAAGTCGTTGAACCATCGGAAGGAATATCAGATTTGGTGGGATGGTGATATGAAGAAATCTGCCGATTGGGTACGGCAGATTGAAGATAATCTAGATCAGTTGGTAAAAAGTAAACCAGACTCCTGTTTTATCTATATTGTCACTCCATATTCAAGGAGTGATGAACGTTATAATTATTGTATTAACGAAATTCTCAGGGCACTGGAAGGTCGTGTTAGAATATTGCCCATCATGTTGTCTTCGGCACAGATGCCATTGCCGATAGGAAGTTTGCAGTGGTATGACTTGACTCAGTGTGAGATTGACATCAATGGCAAAGACTTCCAGAACAGGCTTGAAGAGATTTGTAAGATAATTGATTCAAGGGAACCCATCAAAATAGATGGTCGGCAAGGCTCTCTGCACAATCTGTTGAGGCCATGCCAATTTACGTTGGATATAAATAAGCATCTTCAAAACTATTGTCCGCGTCAGTGGCTTCTTGATGCTACGTTGAACTGGTTGGAGAATCGGAATGAGCGGATCCTGCTCGTAGAAGGTGGTCCAGGAACGGGCAAGACCGCCTTCTCGTTGTGGATAGCAACTCGCGAGATGCCAGAAATTATTCATGCTTGGCATCTTTGCCAATATAATGACATGAATACTCGTTCGTTATTGACCTGTGTGAAATCCCTGACATGGTATCTGGCATCCCGTTTACCGTATTTCTATAATTCTCTAGATTTGTCGCAAGTGGAGGAATTGGTACAGGGCGGGGAAGATAATTCAGGGACGATGCTTAAGGAGTTGATTCTAAAAAAGCTGAAGGAAACAAATGTTACTGGGGAGAGAATAGTAATATTGATAGATGCATTGGACGAAGCCAGCGAAAACGGAGTGAACAAGGTTGCAGAGATATTGACGCAATATGTCAGTGATATGCCTGAATGGCTGAGATTTATTATCACAACAAGAAACGACAGCTCCGTGACTTTGCCGCTGAAAGATGTATCTTATGTTATAGATCTGGATGACCAGTCAAATCGTGAAAACTGTTCCTTAGATGTCAGTGCATATGTTAAGGCCAATCTTGATAAAGCCATTATTGCCGACAATAACAATATTGTTAATCTGATTACTGAACGAAGTGGTAATGTTATTCTGTATGCAAAACTTATGTGTGCAGCCATAAATAAAGGAGAAAAGTTAGATATTTTTACGTTGCCTCAGGGGTTGAGTAGTTACTACGACGGCCATATGGGAAGGTATTTTGGTAGAGGAAGCAAGTATGATTTTGAGACCCATGCTCTGCCGATAATACATATCATGTTGGCCTCATATCAACCTATAAAACGAGATTATATCTACCGAAGAATCCATGATACGGAAGACTGGTGCAAGGACAAGAGCAGGTTTAAACGTGTTCTTGATTGTTTTGGTCCGTTGTTAAAGGAAACCGAAGAATTTATTCTACCGTTCCACAAATCCTTTAGCGATTGGCTTACCGATAGTGGGAATCACAGATTCTATGCAAGTCGGGAGGACGGAATAGAAAAGATGTGCGATTGGGGATTTGAGGTACTCTCGGATGAATTTGTTGAAGAGTTAGATGTCCATTTTTATACCTATCAACCGCAGTATTTGATTGAAGCCAAGAGGTACAAGGATTTGTTAAGACTCTATTCCGACATAGGGTTTTGGAAAAATCGTAGAAATATTTTGGGTATCGATTTGATACTTCAGAGAATGTTGGTGGAGCTCTCATTGATGAATGAGACGGTGAGGAAGAATCTATTCCAAAAGCCAGGATTCAAAGATGTACTGTATTACTTTGGAACTGATCTTTTCAACAAAGGTCTGTATATTCAGTTAAAAAAGAGTGGACTTAAGATAGAACTACATGACGGGATGGGCGACAAAGAGCGGATGATTGCATTGAGATACTATTACATAAATGGAGATTATTCTTTAATAGGAGACCATTTAGAGTTATTCAACAGCTGTTATGGAGAAAAGGAATTGGAGCCACAAATCCAGAATATGTTAGGACTCGCTACAAAAAAATGTGGCAAGATAACCCAATCGGAGACATTTTTCAGGAATGCGCTACGGCTTGCGGTAGAGCAACATAATCCGTTGGAGAGAATCATATACTACCATCTTAACCTATCGCGTGTCTTGACGATACTGTGCCGGTTCGATGAGGGCCGCAAAGAGTTGGACACTGCCATGGATGCATTCTTCCATCAAGACTGGCGTAGCGGTATCCAAACTACAGACGTGGATTTTTCTTCACGTCAATTGGAGTTGGCTGTTCGATATGTTGATGTAGAGACAGAGCTTTTCTCAGAAACATACGATGCGGAAATTTGCAGGGAAGAAATAGCCTGGGCAGATGAACTGTACAGTTCGAAGCTTCGTAGAGACAGATATTATCCACGCCATCTTCAGAGTAAGGTGTTGTTCATGCTTAGAGAGCATCGTTTCGATGAGATTGATGCGTTGATGGATGAACTGAAGGAAAGCGACAGCGCTGAGTTTGACGATGTACGTACGGACTATTATCTTTCGCTCTACCAGTATGCTTCAGGACGGCGAACAGAAGGACTGCGGACGGCCCAAGAACAGTTGTCCAAGTTGAAAAAAGAGGGTACTCTGCTTATTGAAAGAACAGAATTGTTTGCATTGGTGGATGCAATGGAAACTCAGAGCCATCTAGCAGAAGTTAGTGACGAGTTGAAACCATGGTATAATCATACTATCTCTATTATAAAACAGATAGTGAGTCGTTAAGAAGATAAACCTATATTGACATTATGGCAAATGAACAAAAAACATACGACATCTTTATCAGTTATTCAAGGAAAGATACTGAACAGGTACTTGAGATAGCGAATAAGCTTTCTGGTGAAGGATATAATATATGGATAGATCGTGATGGCATTGAGAGTGGAGATGCATTCAAGGCTGTTATTGTAAAGGCCATCAAGAATTCCAAGATATTCATGTTCTTTTCTTCAAAGTCTGCCAATACTTCGCCTTGGACAGTCAAAGAGGTGAATATGGCGGTCTATCTTAAGAAAACCATTATTCCTGTCAAACTTGACGACTCTGATTATGACGACTCCATTATGTTTGATCTCGTCGGGGTTGATTATGTCGAATACAAAAATGATTCTACGCTGCAATGTATTGAGGATATTCTTAGGGCAATCAAAAAGCATATTGGACAGCCTGCCATTGAAATCAAGAAACTTAAAGAGGAAATAAAAAAACTCGAGAAAGAAGGACAGCGGCTTTACGGAGAAGAGAGAAGAGTGTGGGATGGTATTGTTATCAAAAAAAGACAATTAGGAGATGTGAGTCGTATATGTCCTGTCTGCGGAATCATAAATGACGTTGATAGTCAGTATTGTCACAATTGTGGTTGGACATATATTCCATTTCAATTGGAAAAGCTGGATGAAAAGAGGCTTGTAGTGGCGAAACGTATATGGGATAGCCGAGGCTCTTTAGATACCTCTAACCAAGAATCCTCAGATCAGTCTTTGCCACAACCAATCATTGAACTTATGCATGATATGGTAAGGATTGAAGGTGGTGTTTTTACTATGGGCGGAACACGAGAACAAGGAGAAGAGGCATTCGACGATGAGAAACCCAGTCACAAGGTTGCGGTATCGTCATTTTATATGGCTAAATACCCTATTACGCAGGAACAATGGGAGGCGGTGATGGGAAGCAATCCTTCCCATTTCAAGGGGGAAAAACTACCAGTTGATAGTGTCAGCTGGTATGACTGTCTGGAATTTATCAAAAAGTTGAGTGAAGTTACGGGTAAGCACTTCCGTCTGCCTACAGAGGCAGAATGGGAGTTCGCCGCCAGAGGTGGAAAGAAAGGTAAGCGATACAAATATAGCGGCGGAAATATATTGAATCAAGTAGGTTGGTATAATGAAAACAGCAATGGCACATCTCATCAAGTTGGTCTGAAATCGCCAAATGAGTTGGGCTTATATGACATGAGCGGCAATATCTGGGAGTGGGTGCAGGACTGGAAAGGTGAATATACAGAATGTGAGCAGGAAAATCCTACAGGCCCCGAGGTGGGTATGGAGAAGGTGTGTCGCGGTGGAGGATGGAATAGAGAGATCGATCGAGCCAGGGTGTCGTATCGAGGAGACGACCAACCCGATTTCCGATATTGTAGCCTCGGGCTCCGTGTTGCTCTCGAAGAGTGAAACTATAAAAATTTTCCGATGAGTACACAACAATTGCGCAATAAGGTAATCCGCATATTTATCTCCTCCACATTCGAGGATATGCGGAAGGAACGCGATATACTGCAACAGAAGGTATATCCGTATTTGGTGGAGCTGTGTGCTCCGCGTGGTTGGCAGATTGACTTTGTCGACCTGCGCTGGGGCATCAGCAAGGAGGCTGGCGTGCAGCAGAAAACCATGCGTATCTGTCTGCAGGAGTTGGAGCGCTGCAAGAAGGTGTCGCCACGTCCCAACTTCCTCATCTTGCAAGGCCAGCGCTATGGCTGGTGTCCTTTGCCGGAACTGATTGAGGAAAAGCATTGGCATTTCTTAATGGAACTGGCGGAGAAACGTGAGGTGGACAGGCTGCTCACCAAATGGTACCGTCGCGATGCAAATAACGTTCCTGTCTGTTATGAACTGCGAGGGAAAAACGAATTCCCCGAGGAACATTACGACACCGACTTTACTCGCTATGAACGGGAGGTGGAGACTCCGCTTCATGCTCTGATGGTGGAATTTGTTGCGAGCAATAGAGACCTTTCGGAAGAAGAGAAGGTTATGTTCTCGGCTTCGGCTACCGAACAAGAAATCATGCACGGCGCACTTTCGGAACATGTCGAACCACAGCAGGTAGCGGCATATATCCGCACAGTGACCGGCATTGATGAGACTAAGACTTATGAGCCGCTGCTTGACAATCCCGACCAGCGCCAACATGCCAAGACAGCCATCGCTGGATTGAAAACCAAAATTGAAAATCGGCTGGCTGACGAAGAAAAATCTATCTGTGAATACTCTGTAAGTTACAAGCAATACCATTCGGAGGAATACCTTGTATCTGCCGAGGAGAAATTGAAGGAACTCCTTAAATATTTAGTAGAACACGAAATGGATGAGTATGAGCATGTTCGCAAGGAGCCTTGGGAGGTGGAAGTGATACGTCAGGAGGAGTTCGTGAAGCTGCGTACCCGCTTTTTCCATGGCCGTTCCAAGATTGTGGAGGATATGGTACAATTCCCTTCACTCTCCTCAAAAGAACGACTGTTCTGTCTTGAAGGTCCTTCGGGGTCGGGCAAGTCTTCGGTGATGGGGAAAGTGTACCTTGAGCTATCCGAAAAAAAGGATTATGTTGTCCTTATCCGTTCGGTGGGAGAGGGGCTGTCCACTTCGGGCCAAGCCATCCTCACCAGCCTAATTCAGGAGTTATACTATAGCTATTTCGATAAATACAAGATAGAGGGACTTAAATGGGGCGAGTGGGACAAGATGTCGTACGGCGAACTGGTTGAGATAATCAACCATGTGATGTACACTTACCACGGATGTAAGATCGTGCTGATGATTGACGCTATCGACCAGCTGCCAAAGAACGATCCGATGCGTTCGTTCGACTGGCTGCCGCTCGATGCCGAGGGCGACGTCTGTGCCATAGTGTCGCGTATCGTCGATGGACAGTCGAATAGTCTGCCTACACATTGGACCCGAACCCTCGACAACATGGAGGAAGAGGGTCGCCAGAATGCTCAAGACATCCTTCTGGCCAACCTTGAAGCCAACAATCGCCGTCTCACTCAGAGTCAGACGAAAACAATTCTGGATGCATTCGAGGCAGGAGGCTATCGCCCCATATACCTGAAACTGATGGCGGGAATCGCCTCTGAGTGGCGCGACAGCGACGAGGTGGTAATTGGTGAGAGATACACTGTTACGTCGACGGCCGACCATCGGCAGATAACCATCCCGATAAAGGAGACAGACCTCGTTGACGGTTTTTTTGAGCTAATGGCCGGTGATGCCCGCCACGGCTGGATGGTGGAGCGTGCACTGGCATTTATGTTCCTCACTCGCCGTGGAATCTCGGACGGCGAGATACGGAAGATACTTGCACTCGACGAGGAGTTCATGGACAACTTCCGTAAGCACTCTTTCCATGATTTCAAGCCCGTAGTCGACGCCTTTCCGTCCATTATCTGGACTCGTTTCTACTACGATGTGCGGTTCATGTTGGCCGAACGTATCGTCAATGGCGGTGCCGTGAATAACTTCAACCACCGTCAAGTGTTCGAGGGCGTACAACAATTTCTCGACCACAAAGACTTTAAGCGCGACCGAGCCTTCCTGCTACTCACTGCCTATTTCGGCGAACGCTACCGTATGAAAGATGTGAGGGCATTGGAGGAGCTACCGCGTGTGCTCAAAAAATCCGGGCGCTACGAAGAACAGGCTCGTCTGTTGCTCGATATTGACTTCATGCAGTATAAGTCTGAGAATGGGTTAGTATTTGACTACATCTCCGACCTCGAAGTGGCCATCGAGACACTAAACAATGCTGTCGGTAAGTTCACATCTGTCGACACCGAGGCTCTGCTTAACCCAGAGGAACATACCGACCGCTATCTCCAGTTGCTCGAACGCACTGTGCTGGCACGCTACGTCACACGTCTGCAGAATGTATATGACTTTGTCGTTCGCGAACTTGCCAATTATATTGATTATGCGAAGGAGAATCCTTTCTTCTCCTTGCAGTTGTTGTATAACGCCTACAACAACGGCCCGCTGAAGACGCTCGCTGATGAATATATGGAGCGCAATGCCAGCCGATTGCCGGAAATGTACCTGCGTACCAACCGTCAGAATTACGATGAGAACTCTCCCCTTGTCCAAAAACTTACAGGACATTCGTGGTGCATCACCTCTCTGGCGGTCAACAGGGAAGGAACAATTGTAGTTACAGCCTCAGACGACAAACTGTGTAAGGTGTGGGATATGCAGAAATACAAGGTGCTGCGTACATTCTATGGCCATCAGGCACAGATCAGTGCACTTTCCGTAGACGACGACTTCAAGACTGCTTGGTCCGGTTCATGGGATGGCCATGTACTTCGCTGGGACATAGGCTCGGCGCTTGAAATAAAACCTGCCTTTAAACCAAAACGAAAACTAAAACGAAAAACAAAAGTGACAGCTCTCCTGGGCGACAACCAGGGTGGCTGCTGGGCAGCGTATGAGAACAGATACCTCTATCATATTGTTGACGGCAAATCTTTAAACCATAAAATTCTGCATTCCAGAATAGACATTTTTGTTGCTGTCGATGGAAGAGCAATGGCAGGATGCGCTAACGGCGATATCGTCGAAATATCCGACAATGAGATTTCTAAAGTGGCTTCATTGCCTGCAGGAGTGCGTTCTATACAAGAAGTAAATGGTACGATATGGGCCTCCACTGCAAATGGCTCTCTCTTCGACCTATCCGTCAGTCATCTCCAGCCCATCTGTACATTCCCGAAATATAATACCAAGACCCCCACTGACTATCGTTTCTCCGCAACGCCCGACGGCTCGATGCTTGCTGCCATGATAGACACCGACATCATTGTTGTTTCCCATCCTGGTGACAAGGAACACCAACAGATGAGGACACTGAAAGGACATACCAAAGATATCAACGCTCTCACTCTTATGCCTGATGGAGCTCATCTTATCAGTGGTGGACGCGACCGTCGCCTGATGCTATGGAATACCTACAAGCTCTTCTCAAGAGATACGTCAATAGAATGTGGTTCAAGTGATACGGAGTTCTATCACCGATGGTTCGACAATGTAGTAATGCTCTCAAGGCAGACATCACGTATGGAGGTGGTTGCTGCCTCTCTAAACGGTTTCATTGTCAAATGGGGCAGCAAGGAGAACCGTGGCATACCTGTGGCTAGCGGGCTTCCTCCCATTTATTCCATCGACATCGCTCCCGACGGTCACACGGCGATTTGCTCGGCCGGCAACTGCAGATTGATGGTTCTTGACATCGACAAGCAGCATCCGGAACCCGTATATTTGGATGGTGGACATTCAACCTTTGTCAATGCCGCACGTTTTTCGCCTGACGGCAGATGGGCTGTCAGCAACGCTATCGATGAAGGCGGGTCTGGGAAGGGCAACATACTGACACTTTGGGATATGCAGACGCTCAAACCGGTATCTGCTTTTACCGAAAAAGAGATTACCGGTCACAACCCATACCCCCAAAAGGATATCAATCCCGATGATAAAGGCATCAACCAAATTACGGGGCGTTATGTCAATTGTCTTCTGTCAGACCAATATCCAATATATAACATCATCTATATCAACTGCTCGCACGGTGTGGCATGGTCTCCCTGCGGCAAACTGGTGGCGGTGGCTTGTCGCGACAACAGCGTCGCTATCCTTGACCCATTCAAAAGGGTGGTTGTACAACGATTGATTGGTCATGAAAATGAGGTCAAGGCTGTAGCCTTCTCGCCCGATGGACGTTACTTATATTCTGGCTCATGGGACAACACAGTTATCGTATGGGACTTGCATACATCTGGGAACAACCGTTTCGTGGCCCGCCTGCATGGCCATAACCGAGGCATATATGCTCTCGATGTGGCACCTGACGGTAAGACCCTTGTCAGTGGCGCCAACGACAGAACATTTATTATATGGAATCTACTAGAGGTTTTAAAGTGTGCGGATGAAGGCAAGAAAGACCTTACTTACCGTGACAAGGTATTGCTTAACAGAGTGGTCTGTCCTGCTAACTGCAACTCTGTCGCCTTTACACGTGATGGTGTTATTGCTGGTCTTGATGCCGGAGAAGTGATGGTGACGGAGAATAGCAGTGGTGAGACATTGCGCGATATACCATTTGTGACAGCGTCACCTGCCATCGACATTCCTGGCAATCACAGATATCAGATTACATGTCCTTGTTGCGGTTCTCATTTCTCTCCACCACAATATTATATAGAGGAAATTGCCACTACAGAACCCTACCCATCACTTGTGGTTCATGACGAGTATGATGACCGCCGCAATCTGTCTTGCCCCCAATGCCACAACACATTACGACTAAATCACTTTGTTATCTAATTAATTATTCGTAATACTCTATCTTGCGGGTGGCATAATAGTGCTCGTCGCCCTGATAGAAGTCGTGGCGCGTCCAGTTGTCGTGCTCGTCGTAGACATAATCGAAGTGGCGGATGATGTCGCGGCGTTCGGTTTTCCACAGGCCGTCGTCGAAGTCGAGGGTGGACTCAACATTGTGCTGATGGGCTGCGACGACGTTCCCGTGGTCGTCGAGCTGGCTTGAACGGTAGTTGATTATCTTCTCGCAGTGCGACGTACGTATCATGATGAAGTACTCTGTCGCTTTGCGGTAGGTGATGCGTATCGTCTCACCCCAGTCGGGGTGCCTGACGGTCTTCCTCGACAGCGAACCATCACCATTATATTCTCTCGTTTCCTCTAGCCACACCCGGCCACTTCCATCGGCGATTGTCATTCGCGTCATTTTGCCGTCATCATCGTATTCAAACATCTCCACGCCAGACAGATAGTAATGCCTCTTTGGCTTGTGGTAGTTGTATTTCGTCTTGCGGCTCATCAGCCCCCGGTTGTCGAATTCGGCGACGGTCTTATGTTTCATATCGTCGCGCTTGTCCCATCCGGTTTGGCGCACCAGCCTTCCCTCGCCGTCATATTCATTTTCAAAGGTGTATTCCTGATTGTCGTTTTTGCCGTAAAACCCATCATAATGGTATTCCTCGTGCGTAATATTATGGTGTTCGTCGAAGGCTGCCTGATATTCTCCGCAGCTAAGGGCTATTATGCTGTTGTTGGGGTATTCGTAATAAACCTCGTGCTCCAGCGCGCCGAAGGGTGTGTAGCTGCGGTCGGAGTAGTGCGGTCCGTTGTTGACAAAGACAGGAATATTGCTGATGGCTGTTTCCGTGCCACTTTCCTGATCTACACGGAACACGCGGGTCTCTATCGCCCGGGGTGTTCCGTTAAGTTTTTCATTGTTATAGGGTTTGTACATATTGTGCCGAATGGTTTACAAGGTGCAAATTTACGAAATTATTCTAACTTTTACAATCTCGATTCGCATAAAAATGAATGATTGGTGCAAATTATTTGTTTTAATCGTTGATTATTTGTACATTTGCACTAATGGTTGAATGAATTCTTGTTGTTGTAATGGTTTGAGGATTAGTGTTGTGAAGGGACTGGATTGGCTATCGGCACAATGAAAAGGTTGGTCATATTACTGCTATTGTTGTTCTGCTTCTCGTTGCAGGGGTGGGCAGATGGCTATTATCCTGCGCGGTGCAGGGTGACAACGGACCTCAACGTGCGCAGCAATCCGTCGAAGAATGCATCGAAGATTGGGCTATACCGGAATGGGGAGTATATCACGGTGGATTACACTACCGGCTATGACTATGACCAGTGGGGTGCTGTGAACTACGGCGCACGGCGAGGCTATGTGTCGATGCGCTATGTCACTTATGTCGAGCCGATCAATACCACCCCATCGCAGCAGATAACCCAGCCGAAGAAGTCGAAGGGCGGTATAGCGAAGTTTTTTGCAGGAGTGTGGAAGGTTGTTAAAACTCTTCTGTGGGTGGTGGCAATCATACTGGTCCTCGCTTTGTGGGAATATATCCTCGAGCTGGCTATCTATGCCGGCCTCTTCGCCGGCGGTGGAGCGTTGCTCTTTGTCATCTTCGGCGGTAGCGGAGGCACGGGTGCCATAGTGGGTCTGGTGGTAGCAGCCGTCATTGGGGCAGGCCTGCTTCTCAACCGTCTCGACCTCGACCTTGATTTCTCCGGTTTTCATTTGGGAGGCATCTTCCGTGTCATCTTCCTCGGAGCCTATTATATCATCTCGTTCCCCATCTATTTCCTCAACCGGCTGGAGCATTTTCTGGTGTCTCCGTGGCGCTATTTTTTCAAGAAGAACTGGCTCTCCGACAGCAGCAAGCCTACTTGGCGTGTGGTGACGGAGGTCATCACGGTGGTGATGTATATTGCCACCACTCCGCTGCGGTTCGCCAACGCCGTTATATACAATATCTTCATCCATTGCATTACGGGCATCTACGACCTGCTCCTCGAAGTGCTGGCGCCGTCCGACTACAAGGAGGGTGGTGAGGGCGTATGGACGTGGATATACATGCTGCCCTGGCGTTTCTTGAAATATGCCATATGGCATGTCTTATTGCTGCTTGTGGAGAGTGCGATATGGACTGTCGTCGACATCTTCATTCCGGCACGTACCTTCTATCACGGCACCAATCTCAACGCCGGCGAGGCCATCACCAGCGACCCGCACCGTAACCGTTACAAACAGAACACCTCGGAGTGGACCTCCGGCACCTTCCTGGCCAGTTCCGACCCCAACTGCAGCTGGGCGGGTAGGGGAGTGTACTTCGCCATACAGCGAGGACTTGCGCTGGCCTATAGTCACGGCAACCGGTCGGGCATCGGTGGCGACGCCGTGATGATAGCCTGCCGTGTGTCGATGGGGCGTGTCATCAGCTACACGCTGATGCCCGATTATGTGTATAATCAGGCAGGTGGCGGCGGTAGACATGACGAAATCAACAAGTTCGCTGACGCCAACGGCTATACTATGGGCGAGTGGTACAACTACCGAGGTGTCTGGGAGTATTGTCTTTTCGACTGGCAGAACCGTTACAACCACCCCTGGCGCATCCGCCCCATCTACATGCTCAACCTCCGTACCGGCCGTGCGCAGCACGTCACTGGCGGCATGCAGCACTGGCTCTTCGACAAGGCTGTTCTGGAAGATATCTTCGGCTGATAATCAGTTGTTTTTAAGACTCCATTAATAATGTGTTGACCCCTATCCCATAACCACGATTATTTTAATGAAAAGAGGAATCGTCACAGTTTATTAGCTCCTTTTTCATTATGTTGTGAAGATTATTTTGTTGTCTCAGAATTATTTCGTACTTTTGCACCGTGATTTAGAACATAATAATTAGCCACCATGAGCGGGAACAGCTACGACATATTCATCAGCTACAAACGTAAAAGTCTGCCGATGGCGAATAATTTGTATTACAGGCTGACAACTCGCGGTTACTCCACCTTCTTTGATCTCGAAGAAATGGGTAGGGATAACTTTAATGCCCAGTTGCTGAATTATATTGAGAACGCCAAAGACGTGTTTGTTATTCTAGAAGAAGGGTCTCTCGATGCCTGCAAAAGGAAAGATTGGGAGAATGACTGGTTCTGCCATGAGATTGCATTTGCTTTGGAGAAGAAAAAGAATATCATTCCCATACTGCTTAATGACTATAAGATGCCATCAGAGGTATTCTTCCCCAATAGAATGAAAGAATTGAGTTTTAAGAATGCACCTGAGTTTAACTTCTCTTTCTTTGAAGCCTACCTAGACAAGTTGATAGAAAAAGAATATCTTCTTTCAATGCCCAATTTGCAGGGGAGAATTACATCAATATTTAAGTTCTATTCCAATGAGAACTGTCAAGTATTCAAAGAAGGTAAACTTGTGTGTAGCCTTGAAGGGAAGTCAGATAAACCATATTTTTTGCCGGTTACTCGGAAGGGTGATTATCGATTTAAGGCTGTGAACGACACTTCCGGTGAGATGCGAATACTAGACGTAAAAATAGACTCTGTTGAAGAGAAAAGTATTGAGATTAAATGGGGTAATGACTTAAATGTTAAAAAAATCTTATGTGGCAAAAACAAAGTATGGGGTATTGCAATTATTGCTACATTGTTATTGGCAATGGTGTTTACGTTTATAAGTCTATGGAAAGTACATGATATACCTCGGTCTATATCATCTTCATCCTTAAAAAAAATAGATAATGAGGAGGTTTCTTCGCAAACAGTAATAGAATCAGGGTATAATAACCAAATAGACGGTGAGACTTTTAACAATAAATGGGGGTATGAAGATTCTTATTATAAAAATGAAATCATCGAACGTACAAATGTGAATACAGGTGATGTAGTAGATTTAGGTCTAAGCGTGAAATGGGCATCTTGTAACGTTGGCGCATCGTCACCAGAACAGGCTGGAGGTTATTTTGCATGGGGAGAAATTAATGAAAAAGATGAGTATTCTATTGAAACTTATGCGTATACATATAAAGAGTATGGATATACAGAGGCAATAAGAATTGCATCCGATATCTCTGGTACAAAATATGATGCAGCAACAAAAAGGATAGGTAAGGCGTATCGGATACCTACCAAAGAAGAGATGAAAGAATTGATAAGGGATTGTACATGGACATATAAGGTCTATAATGGCATCCACGGATTCGTAGTTACAGGAAGAACGGGGAATAGTATCTTTATTCCTTCTGTTGGAGGAAAGCATAATATGGCTAAGGAAAATGTGAGTTATTACTGGACAAGCACGGCAGGTGAATATGGCACTCCTTATAGTCTATTCATATCGACATATGGAAGGTCTGATGGTGAGATCGATATAGTAAACTATGTTTCTGTTGATCATGGGTTACCTATAAGACCCGTTTCCAATTTGTCCAAATGAATCCAAAGAAATTGATGAATGAGATATAGAGGGACGTGGGACTAGTGTGAGGTGAACCACAAGTGAGTGAGGTATTGTTTCTGTGTTTGTGTTATAAAAAAGTATTAATGCCCAAATATTTGATGGAAGATAATAAGGAATACTACGCATTTATAAGCTATAAGCGTGAGGATGAGAAGTGGGCGAAGTGGCTGCAGGACAAGTTGGAGTATGCATTGATAACATAATATAACGAAATTAATTTTAAAACAATGAAACGATTACTATTAGTTGGTTTCTTAATCACGAGCCTATTATCGATTTCTGTACACGCCCAAACGCGGCAACAAAAAGTGAAGGTGCGCACACGCGTTACTGCTGACCTCAAGGGTGGTGCACCTATTGCTGGCGCTGAGGTCAAGTTTGTGGGTGGCAACCGCTATACGAGCGGACAGGACGGCATGTTCTCCTTCGCGGTGCGTGGCAAGTTCGAGATTGAGAGTGCCACGAAACAGGGCTATGTGATGATTGACCCAAAGTACCTCAAGGGATTTACTTCCTATACCCCTGATGCGATTCCTGTCATTATGGAGGAGCGCAATAAACTGAACCGCGAGACGGAACGACAGGCGCAACGCATCAACAAGCAGTTGTCGGACGAGAATGAGCGACTGATGCGATTGAACGACAGTCTGTTGTCGGCCAAAGTCATCTCGGAAGCCAAATACGACAGCCTTGAGCAAGCCCGCAGCAACGACTACCTCAGCAAAGTGGACAAGGTTCTGGAGATGGCTGAGGCCTTTGCCAACATAGACTATGAGATGCTGGAAGAGTACGACCGACAGGTATATAAGGCATTAAGTGAAGGTGATTATGATGAGGCATACCGACTGCTCAAGTCACATAAGAGCGTGGAGGAACTGAAAAAAGAGATTGATGCCACCACCGCAGCCATTGATGCCACCGAGCAGATGCTCGCTGCCGCAAAACATGGGCGTGATGCCAAGATAAAAGAAGCCGCTGACCAATGCTACCGCTGGTTCGATTATTACAATGTTAGGTTTATGTATGACTCGGCAGTATATTATATAGAGCGACGTGCGTTGTTTGATACAACAAATGCCGATTGGCAAGATGAGTGTGGTGCGTTCTTTTATAACGTTATTGGTGACTATGTCAAGGCATTGGAATATTATGGCAATGCATGTGTGATATGGGAAAAAACATTGGGCAAGAAACATCCTGAAGTTGCACGACAATATGGCATTATGGGGAGAGTATACCGTAGCAATGGCAATTATGAAAAAGCTTTAGAATACCATAATAAAGCACTGATGATACAAGAGAAAGTTCTAGGTAAGAAACACCCCGACGTTGCTATGTCATATAACGATATAGGAGGTGTTTACGCTGACAAAGGGGACTATTCCCAAGCGTTGGAATACTATGAAAAAGCTTTGGCAATACGAAAGAAAGCATCGGGACTACTTGATGTTGCTCAGTCATATACTAATATAGGACTAATCTATCAATATCAAGGTGACTATTCTAAGGCGTTGGAATACTATAAGAAAGGGCTGATAATTTGGGAGAGAATTGACGATGAACATCGCAATGTTGCCGTGATATATAACAACATGGGCGGAGCTTATTGTCAACAAGGCGACTATACAAAAGCGTTGGAATATTATGGCAAGGTAATGGCAATACAGGAGACAGCGCTGGGGAAGGAACACCCAGATGTTGCTAAAGCATATAACAATATAGGAGAAATATACCAAGCTCTTGGTGACCTTGACAAGGCGTTGGAATATCATGGGAAAGCACTGATGATATGGGAGAAAGCTTTGGGCAAGGAGCATGCTGATGTCGCCACATCAAATAATAATATTGGGACAATTTACTTACACTTAGGCAATTATGTAAAGGCATTGGAATACTATGGCAAAGTTCTGATTATAATGGAGAAAACGTTAGGCGAAGATCATCCTAATATGGCTATATTTTATAACAATATGGGCTTGGCTTACTATTACCAAGGCGACTATACCAAGGCGTTGGAGTTCTATGGCAAATCACTGTCGATATTTAAAGAAACTTTAGGGGCAGAACACCCCAATGTGGCGATTTTTTATAGTAATATTGGAAACGTATATAATCTTCAAGGCGATTATGATAAAGCTTTGGAATATTTTAGCAAAGCACTGTCAATATTTGAGAAGACTTTGGGGCGGGAACATCCTAACGTGGCTGGTTCATATAATAACATTGGAGAAATATATCGCGTCAAGAATGATTATTCCAAAGCAATGGAATACTATGGCAGAGCTCTGCCGCTACTTGAAAAAACGTTAGGTGAAGATCATCCCAATGTTGGAGTTTTGTATAATAATATTGGCCTAGTCAGTCAAGGGCAAGGCAATAGTGATAAGGCGTTGGAATACTTTGAGAAAGCGTTGAAGATACGGAAAAAGTCGTTGGGTGAAGAACACCCCGATGTTGCTGCGTCATATTATAATATAGGTTTAACATACTATTATCAAGGTGAATATACCAAGGCATTGAATAATATTGGGAGTGCGCTGGAGATATGGGAGAAAGTTCTAGGCAATGACCACCCTAATTCAATTAGGGCAAGAAAAGATATGGAGGAAATAAAAAGCGAGACAGATACCTCTAATGACTAATTTTTACTTTTTTTCCTTTATCAGCTACACCTCGGCTGATAGTTATTGGGGTAAGCGAGTTCAGCGGCGGCTTGAGGGTTACCGTATGCCTGCCACATTGTGTAGTAAGCATGGATTTGATAAGAAGCCCATGAGACCTGTTTTTTTCGCACCGACAGATATTCAACCGGGCGACCTGGACGAGGAACTGAAGGCGCGACTGCGGACATCGAAGAATCTTATCGTCATCGCTTCACCACAGTCGGCACAGTCAGAATGGGTGGCTAAAGAGATAGCCTATTTCCACAGTCTGCCGCAGGGCAACAATATCTTCTTTTTCATCGTTGACGGCAAGCCCTTGAGCGATAACCCGGCAACGGAATGCTACAACCCCGTTATCCGACAACTCGGTATGGGTGAGCCCCTCGGGGTTAATATCCACGAACAGGTATTCCGACTTCCGTGGCTCAACCGTGAGCGGGCTTACATCCAACTTATCACCAAGCTGCTGGGCATAGAGTTCGACGACCTATGGCAACGGCACCGCAGGCGTCAGCGCCAGCAGTCGGCACTATGGTGTATGGGCATCATGCTGACGGCTTTGACAGCAGCGCACCTGATTCGTGCCAACGGAACTACAAATGTATGCCTTACATTGGTCGAGGCGACTCCGCACAATGAGTATCTGGATCCCAGGGGCGATGCCGTGGTACGGATGTGGGTGGACGGTAAAGAGCGGCGCGACACGCTGAAGGATGAGACCTCGAACAGCGTCCTGTTCGGCCAGGTACCTCGCAGGTCGATAGGTAAGGATGTAAGAGTTCGCTTTGATTGCAGCGACTTTGTGTCAACAGATACGGTATTACCACTGACAGAACAGATGACGGTTCCATACCGCCGTGATGCCGACATCTTCGGGCACGTAGAGTTTATTTTCATCGACAGGCACGGCAATGCGCTGGCGAACAAGATTGTGACGGTTGGCGGTGTGATGGCAGAAAGCGACTCTTCCGGTGGAGTGCGTTTGGATATTCCAATTGAACATCAGCGTCTACGCTACACAGTGAGCTCTACAATACCGATGAGAGACACAGTGTTGTTCATGCCAGGTGGCGGAAGCGGATTGACAATAAAAGCTTTATGACATTATTCCGTGTATTTGCAAATGAGTTTAACAACATATATTACGTTTATGAGAAAGTTTAATTATTTAACAAAGACTATATTGATTGTCCTTGCAATTGCTATAGTTGGGTTTATTGCGTCGATTTTTATTTATCCCAGTACTGATCATATTGGTAATGTTCGTGAAGATGTATCTGCATGGACAATTTGGGGAGGAATTATAGCACTCCTTGTGTTATTAGTTATGTTGGTTGTAAAAAAATGGAGAAGGTTGTCCTTTATTCCATTGTCAATTATGCTCGGAGCTATTGTCGTAACTTTTATCTTCTATAGCGACGGATTACATTTCAAGAGAAATCAAAATAAGTCCATCCAGGCTGCTTGCAATAAGTATTGTAAAAAGAATGACGTTAGAATTAATCCTAACTCTCTATGTTTCATAAATAAAGAGGTTGTGGAAGAAAATACCGATGAGATGTTCTATCACCATTATAGATGCACGGCAACGGCAGAGACAATAGATGGCGGTAGTGTTGATACGGTGATGTTTTATGTTATGACTGATCCCTATAACAGGTGTTGGGTATGTAATTGTTATCGTGTTTTGAAATTGGATTTAACCCAGACACAACTTGCTATTTCTCAAAAGGCCGGTTATCTGTTGGATGAGGATATTGCTCAATTTGATTGGGGGAATATGAAATCATATTTGAGACAAACTGTTTCCAGATACATTCATGATAAAATGGGTAAAGAGGTGTTTGTGACAAGGCTCGGTGACAATAAATATCTTTTCGAGATAAGGATAACACCCTCGATGGAACTACATAATTTGCGATTTGTTTTTTTTAATGGTGTGCTGGGTGAATATGATAGATTTTCATATGATGGAACCATGGGCATTGTGTCGTGGCCAGGAACCTTCTTAAAGGGTAGGACATACACAAAAGAAGTTGTTTTGTCAAGCGAAGGTAAGGAATCCGAATTCTTTGAGTATCTAATTTTGGCAGAGGATGTGCTGTCTGATGAATGGCTTAGAAAATATTTATTGGATGAAATCGATAGTGAGAATCTTCGATTCATGATGTATTCATGTTTGATTTTTGAAGATACTCCAAAGCTACTATCTAAGAGAAGGGATTTGATATTAAAAACGCTTAAAGATAATGATATAAGTGAAGAGGAAAAGACTAAAAAGATTTCGGAAGAATATGCTGTTATATATGAAATTGCAAAGGAAAAATGTTTTGTTGACCAATTTATGGATACCGAGTATACCCTTGCAAATATTAAGCGTGAAATAGAATTAGGGAGATAATAAGAAAGTATGAGATTATTGAGACAAAAGAATTTACGTTCGTTTGGCGTCAGGGCGGCGAACTTCAGCGGGATTACTCATATAGGGGGAAATCTATACGCTGTAGTGGATGACAAGGAAATAACAGACGGATTCTTCTTCCTTAATATCGATATTGATACCCGGACTGGTAAGATTTGTGATGTGAGATACTCGGAACCAGAAGGTTTCATTAATAGAAGAAACACAGTATCGGAATCCTTGTCGACATATCGTGACTGTGAAGCTATTGCTTATTGTAAGCAGAGCAACACGGTATTCATTGCAGGCGAAAAGGACCAAAGAATTCTAGAATATGACATGTTAGGGAATCCCACCGGGCGAGAGTTGCACGTTCCAGAATATATGAAAATGCAAAATATAGTTCGGAACTATGGTTTTGAAGCATTGGCATATAATGAAAAGGAGGAGGTTTTCTGGACAACCACTGAAGCTACATTGAAAAGTGATGGCTTACGTTCTAGCATAAAAAACAATTATGTGAGTAATTGTCTACGTATTCTTTCGTTTGACCGTAATTTGCGGCCATCTAAAATGTATGGCTACATAATGGATAAGATGGAAGCAAAGGTAAAGGTCGGAAATCACGTGCATGGAGTATCGGCCGTGCTGGCAATGGATGATGGTCGGCTGATAATTATGGAGAGGGAGGCTTGTATCAAAAAGTGGTATATGGGCAGTTTTTGTCACATCAAACTATACGAAATCAATCCGGAGCAAGGGCAGGCGTTGCCGGCAGATGTAGTACTTTCGGAGTTGGAAGAAAAAGAATTTTTGGAGAAAAAGTTGTTATGTGAGTTCACGACTCATGTGAGTGTTTTGTTGAATTTTGCCAACTTTGAGGGTATGTGTTTGGGACCGAAACTGGATGATGGTCGACAGACCATCATCCTTATAAGCGATTCTCAGGGGGGATATGGCAATGTTATTTATAGGTTAAGAGACTGGATAAAAGTGATAATATTAGATTAAACATTTATATAAAAGAAATCTAGAGAGAGCTGCAGTGTGAAGAATAGTTTGGATGTCGGAAGCAGACGCAGACATATTATGTAACAAGGCTGATTTAATCAAAAAAACTTTGTCCGTTTTTGCCTCATAAGAGCTGATAATTGAAAAAATATTGCTATCTTTGCACCGATTCAAATCATAATAAGATCATAATAAATAACAAAAAATGGATACAAAAGAATTAGGTCGTAAAGTATACCATATTGTCGTAGAAGGAGTGGGTTTATTATATCCACAGTTTATTGACCGGGTAAATGACATAGATATCGACTACTTTGAGAATATCTATCGCGACACTGAGGAAATACCCGAGAAATTAAACTTCGAGCTGCGTGACATTGTTCTGGACGATATAAAGCAGTATGCTAATCAGTTGTTGGAACAGTCTGGCATTAAAAGCCAAATTGAAGTACTCATGAATGACACTGATGCTGATACTGCAAACGAGGCCTTGGGTTATGCGAATGGATTGATACGCGACTATGTGTATACGAAAAGTCTACTAAATGGTAGCGCAGCCATTACAGAGGAAGAACTTCAGAAGATGTATATAAAAGCCCAAAGACGGAACTTATGGGAACGTATCACGAAGAATAACAAGAGCGATGTGATTAAGTTTCATCATGCACTGATGAATGATACCTACGAGCGTTGCAAGGATGTTCTGTATGAGAGTATAGAATCTTTCTTATTCCAACAATAAGGAACAGAGAGTGGAATAAATCAAGGGATAATGCTTGATTACATTAACGAAAACATCAAAGTAGGAACACCTATCGATAAGGATGATTCGTATATTGCTAAAATAAATGAATGTAGGGACAATATTGGAAAGGCTAAGGCCATAAAGAATACCAAGGAAAGGAACAAGAAAAATGCATGATTTAAGTAAGAAATATCTTGCATCAGAGAATATCTGGAAGCAAATAATTGGTGCAATTATCCAATGGCGACCAAAATACTTTTGGACCTTTGTGTTACTGGTGATACCTCTATCTATGGGTGTGTCGCTAATTATTAATCCCAACAATTACAACCAATGTCTTTATCTGGTTGGTTTAAACCTCGTTGTTTGGCTGACAATCAAGGTGTGTCGCAGACTGATTGATATTTTCAGCCTACGGAATAAGAGCACTGGTATAACATGGTGCTATGTCACAATCCTGCTCTCAATCGGACTATGGATTGTATGCTTCCTCTTGCTTTTTAAAGTGAAGGAAAATAGCAAGATTGCAGCCGCTTTTGCAGCAGTTAGTGCTATAGTCTCTTTGGTTTTCCAAGACAAGATTAAAGGTGTAGTAGCGTTTGTTCACCTTCGTATGCACCATCTGCTGAATATCGGAGACTGGATTCAGGTACCAGGTAAGGGTGTTGACGGAGAGGTGAAGAAGGTGACTTTGACGTCGGTTACAATAAACAACTGGGATACGACCACGTCCATAATTCCCATCAGTATGCTACATGCCGAACATTTTATCAACCTTCAGAATATGATGTCGGGAAAGACCCATGGCCGAAGGATGTACAAGTCGTTTATTATTGATATTGGTAGTATTCATCCAATCAGTCAAGAACAGAAGGAGTCGTTGAAAAAGAATGTGGATATAACACAATTTCTTCCTAATGATGAGATAAAAGAGGATGTGAGCAACGCCCATTTGTACAGGATGTATCTGTTCCATTATCTGATGAATAACCGGCATATATCGCAGCAGCCCCGTCTGATTGTACGCTGGATGGAACAAACAGAGGGAGGAATGCCGCTACAGATATATGCTTTTATCATCGATAGTAGTTTGGCTGCTTTCGAATGGCAGCAGTCAAAGATAATAGAGCACATTATGACATCTTTAGATTGGTTTGCTCTGCGGCTGTATCAGAGACCATCCGGTTACGACATGAGGAACAGGAAAGGAGGTGAAAAATGAAAAAATACATTGAACAGCCGTTTGAATATCTAAGGAAGAATGACGGAAGCGGAATCGCATCCGAAGCTGTTAAGAATTGGTATATGGCAAGGGCATTTGTATTGGATAGGTTGAAAGATGTTGCGTTTAAACCGGATGAAGGTGCTAATCTGCATGTTGTAGTTGATGGTGACAGTGACTTAATGCTTTCAGTTGCCCGCCAGGTGGCGCTATCCGCTCACTATATCAATTATGACGAAGAGGGAAGGTGTAATCGTACTGTCATCACATTAGTGTGTAACAATCTTGAAGGAGCAAAGACCAAATTGGCAAAAGAGGAGTGTTTGGGTAACTTGCTGGATTATTGTAAACACACTGTTGGTAGCGATACATATAACGAAGATTCGTATATTGATATAGAACTGAGAATTGAAGAAAGCAAGCAGGAAATTGCCAAAGATAATTTAAATACGGTTTTAATTCAGGAAGCGGATGTCGTGTCGTTCTGTCATTCCAAATCTGAAGACGAGATTTTCAAAATTGATACTCGCAAGGCACAGTATGCGGCTCGAATGTATGAATTGGGAGCGCCAATAGATAATCTTCCTTCAGAGAATATACACGATGCGCACCGCTACACATTGGCTCTCGACATGTTTCAGTATCAGAAACTAAAAGAACCGTTGGGAACATTAGTGAATGAGAAGAAATGGAATGATGCTGAAAACCGCCTCAAAGTAAAGAATAGTTTGTCAAACGTTTTTTGCGCCGACTGTTTCGAGTCGCGGGCAAAGAGTGTGGAGAAGTGTCGTGAGAATGACAAACAAAAAGATGCGACATTATGGGAAAAATACAACGAAGCATTGTGCAAGAGCGAACATGCCCGTTGGGTGGTAGAGAAATTGATTATGGGTTTTAGACCATTTTCTCTTGAGGATAGAATGAGAGATGAAAACCTTTCGCCATTCAAGACCCAAAGAAAGAAGCACCGCGATGGGTTAAAAGGCAAAAAAGACTCGCCTGCCCATATTGACCTCTGTTCTTATAATGACCTGCGTCGGATTAATCCGGATGATATGAAGTATGACAGTTTCTTGATGCTGGCAATACCCATGATATTGAAGCGGATAGATGAGGAAGACAAGTAATAGCATTTTATTATATGATAAAATCGGCAGCAAGAATATAGAGCATATATTTGGATTTGGTTTGAATTTCAGTATATTATTCACATATGACTGATCGGGAAATCATACAAGGATTGATTGCACGGGACAATAGCGTGACGGAGGAGTTCTTTTTCGTCCGATGTAAACCGCTGTTTCTGAGTATTATCTGCAAAGTCTTTGATTATGAGGTGGAGTACGACGAGTTGGTCAATGAGTTGTACCTCTACCTATTGGCGGACGACGCAAAGAAACTGCGCGAATTTGAATACCGTAGCACCATTTATCAGTGGCTCAAGGTGGTTGCCATACGTTTCTTCGTCAAGAGACGGAAGGGGCTGATAGAAAACAAAGGCGAAGAATCTCTTTATGAAGGAGAAACTGTTCCGACGACCGACGGGAGTGTTCATTCTGCCAAATGCGACCTGCAGCGACTCTTCTCGCTGATGCCAAACAAGCGGTATGTCTACGTCATCCAAAGATTGATAATCGATGACTTGGATTCAGAGAAACTGGCGGAGGAGATGGGTATTAACGTGGATAATCTTTATAACATTAAACGACGGGCGATGAATCAGCTTACTCAAGTCGCTCTTAACGACATTAGACAATATGAAAAGAAATAACATATCCGACGAATTGCTGGCTGCTTATCTTGACGGCAATACCAACGAGACAGAGACTATGGCAGTGCTTGATGCTCTCGAGTCTGACTCTGAATTGCGTGAGGTGATGGAGATTGCAATGGGTGTTGAGGACGATATGGCAGTTTCTTATGACACTCTGCCAATGATGAAAATGGCTGCAGAGAGTGGCGGCAATATCTGCAGTGTGCTTTGTGAAGCTTATATTCTGCATAGACGGGATATCCAATTCGATGAGAAAGAGATGCTGGAAGTGGCACAGCAAAAACATTGGCTTACGGCACATGGTACACCGCTGCATGCCATCGGACAACTGTTGGCGCATTATGGGTTGATGATTACAAGAAAATATGACGCCACATTGGAGGATATCCGAACGGCACTTGATGTTGACAATGATGTGCTGGTAGTGGTGGATAGCGACAAGTTGCACCCAGAACTTCCCGATGATGAGGACGAACCCAACCATGTTGTCGTGGTAATGGCTATAGAAGAAGATACTGTCAAGATTTTCGACCCACAGAATAATTCTCAATTCTCAATTCTCAATTCTCAATTTGAGGTTGCGTGGAAAGAATCGCAGAACTATATGGTGCGAGTGCTCCAGTCGGTGGATGATTATGAGCCCCAGCCTGTCAATCTTGGGAGTATTCGGTTGACCGACGACCTGCAAGAACTGCAGGAAGCCATTGCTGAGAATGCTCATGAGGTGTGGGCGGCGTCCAGAATGAAGGAAGGCTGGACGTACGGTTCTGAACGCGACGACGCTAAAAAGAAGCATCCCGATCTCGTCCCGTATTCATCACTTCCGGATAATGAGAAAGAATATGATCGCCAAATGGCGTTCGACACTATCAAATTGGTGAAAAAGCTTGGGTTCGATTTTATAAAAGTTAAGGGATAAGTATATTTTTTGCTTTTTAAAGGATTAGTGATAGATTAGGACAAGATAAAGGCTCTTTATAGGTGATATTGAAAAATAAGAAAAAATGATTGAGAAAGAAACCTACATTCCCCAGCCTATCGACACCAATGATGTCGTATTGCCTGAAGAGTTGAGCCAATTGGCCGAGCAGATGGCGAAGAATGTCCACGAGATATGGGCGCAGACTCGCATTTCGCAGGGCTGGACCTATGGCTCCGAACGCAACGACGCAGAAAAGAAGCACCCATGCCTTGTGCCTTATGAAGAACTGCCTGAAGAGGAGAAGGTTTACGACCGCAATACCAGCATTGAAACACTGAAGTTTATCGTCAGCAATGGGTATGAAATCAAGAAGAGAAACTGAGGTGACGAGATGAATACATTGCAAGACAAAATAAGTGGGTCGCTGATATCTTATCTGCTCCGTTATCGCTCGACGGAGGCGAAACATGCTTATGGCCGATAGAATATTATTCTCCAGAAGAATAAAGGGAATACTCTTCTTTTGGATCTTGCTGCTTCTCTTTGCCGCATGCAAGGGCAGTGGTGTGCCGGAACGCAACGACAGCATCGTCAGTCCCGACGAGATGCTTGTTGAAACACCTGATAATTTGGTGGCTTATTTCGATTCCTTGCTGCGGAGTACACCGGCATTCATCTACACGATGAATATTGACGATTTACAGCCCAATCCCGATTCGCTGGCGGTGCTGAGTTCCATACAGGCGCTTGACGACTACCATGCGCACCGTACAAGCGAATATCCCTGCAGGCAGGTGGCGGAAGCGCTTGGAACGATGGTTTTTGCCCAGTGGCACAATGACACTCATGGGGACGACGAGGAGGAGATAATGGCCGGCAGCGAGATGTTCTTATTCCGCTATCTGGAGCAGGCGGCGAGACTCTGCCCACATGTGGATTTCCTCACCACCATCCATACAGGCGATGACAAGGCGGGTATCTTTACCGGTCACGATTTTTCAGAGTGGCACCAGCCATACTACTGCATCCTGCTCTACCGCCATGGAAGTGGGTACCGGACGAAGTTCCTGCAGTACTATAACGAATACGACCGGATAGAGGTGATGTCCGACTCGACAGGTCAGAGCTATCTGCTGTGTTCCAGTACCAGCATGGGAAATTCAAAACCAATCCTGCTCCGAGAAGTGAATGGAGATTATGTGGAAGTGTGCTTGTATGTAGAATAATTTTTCGACATTTTAATTTAGCGCAACCGAATAATTGCGCTTCGTGTATTCTCGAAACTGTCGTTGATAGTTTCGGGATTTTTTTATGGAGTGGTGATAGTTTTTCTACATGTCCGGTTTCTATATATGTAGAAAATGTTGAAATGACAGTATGATATTCAGTAATAATAAAACTTTAGTAATATGAAAAAAGAAAGAAAATCCTTATGGAAAGGTATTAAAGCCGTCTTTACGGCTGTGGTCGACTGGGTGGCGACCCTGTTCGGTATGAAGGACAACTCAAAGTACGGACGAGTGCTGCGCCGTGTGGTGGGCACCGCTTTCGCTGCGGTGGTCATCTTCTGGGCAGTGGCGGCATTGGTGCGGTTCGGACGGAGTGTCTACAGGAACATCGACGACATCTTCGATTTCGATAACGAAAATGTCCACTTCTCCGAGCAGCTATCCGACGACATTAGTTATTATGATGGCTACTACGGTTATTATGGCTACCTGAAGAATGCCCAAGGCAAGAAAGTGCTGAAGCACATTCTGTGCATCAACAAACCCATGGAGGGTGACTCGCTGGTCCATTTCAGTGACGGCGAAAAGCGCGGCTACTTCCATATGCGAGATGGACACGTGGTGGTGAAGCCCATCTACGAACATGCCTGGATCTTCTCCGACGGACTTGCGGCTGTGGAGGTGGACGGCAAGGTGAAGTTTATCGATACAGCAGGCAATGTGGTCATCGACAAGGGGTTTGCCTACGATGCATCGGACGACGGCTATGTGTTCCACCAAGGTCATTGTGCCGTGAACGACAAGGATGGCAAGCACATGGGTCTTATCGACCGCAACGGCGAGTGGGTGCTGCCGCCAGTATATAAGAGCATCTATCCGGTCGACACCTTATGGCTCGTGCGCAACGATAACGAGCAGGCTATCATCACTTTCAGCATGGACACCTTGTTCCCCATGACCAAAGCACAGCTCGAGATTGGTGATACCGCCATTTTCGTCACCTTTGCCAACCACACACAGAGCATATACACCCTGCAGGGGAAGTTGATGACCGCCAATATGATAAGGAATGTGGATCAGCTGATGTATGAGACCGACGAGATTGTGTATCCCGAGCAGCGTATGGAGACACCTTATGAAAACGACCTTGTAGAGTATGTCTATATTGACGACGACAACGAGCCCTACGCTCGCAAGGCTGTGGCCACCTGTCTGTGCTACGAGGCGGAGTGTGGCTGGTACGGCCTGCTTAGTCCCGAGGGGAAGATGCTTACTTTGCCCTCCTACAGAGGCATCGAGGCTATAGGCAAAGACCTGTACCTCTGTAAGACCAGCTATGGATATGGTGTGGTGCTGAACAGCAAAGGGCAAAGGGTCGAGTGAAACCACGCGGCACAGTGTTTGACAAATGCAAAAAAAAAGATGCCCTAAGTTTGGGGCATCCTTTTTGTTAGACAGATTTATTGCCGCTGCGCGGTTTTTCTATAGAACACGAATAGCACGAATTACACGAATCTTTCTAAGGTATCGCTGGCGGAGCGCGATGGATTGGGTTTTAAGCTCAATCAGAACTAAAAGAACTATCAGAAATCTCTAACCGAAGAAGCCGAAAGAAACCGAATTTTCTAAGGTATCGCGGGCGGAGCGCGATGGATGTTTTTTTTTAAGCTCCGGCAGATTGGAAAAGATTGTAAAAGAAACGGCGAATTACTCGAAAGAGTGTTAATTACTGTTAAATATTGAAAAAAGTTTTGGTGGTATCGGGAATTGTTGTACATTTGCAGTGTACTAATCAACTAATACAGTAGCACAAAATAAGTATAACGATATGAAAAAGAGTGATATAATGAAGAAAATGCTCCTTGCGATGACGGCGATAATTGCGCTTCATGGGGCGGCTTGGGCACAAAACGTGCAGGTTTCGGGCCACGTGAAGGACGCCAAAACGGGGGAGATGCTCCCGTTGGTGAACGTGGGTCTGATGAGGGTGTCCGACACGGTGTTTGTGCGCGGCAACGCGACGGACTTCGACGGCCTATATATAATTAAGGATATAAAGCCAGGCGACTACCTGTTGCAGGCCAGTTTCGTGGGATACGAGACGGTGCTGATGCCCGTCAGCGTGAAGGAGAGCACGGTTGTGGACCTCAGCCTCAAGGGCGGCACGATGCTTGAGGCCGTCGAGGTGACGGCCGAGAAGCCGCTCTACCTGATGGACGGCGAGAAGAATATGTACAACGCAAAGGAGGACCCCTCGATACAGACCGGTACGGCCAGTGACGCGCTGCAGAACGCTCCGGGCGTGGAGGTGGACGCCGAAGGCAACATCACGCTGCGCGGCGTGAGTTCGGTTGAGATATGGATCAACGACCGCCCCTCGCACATGAACGAGGAGGCCCTGAAGCAGTATATCAAGACTTTGCCGGCCAACGCCATCGAGCGCATCGAGGTGATCACCAACCCCTCGGCGCGCTATTCGACCAGCGGCGGCGTCATCAACATAGTCACCAATCAAAAGATTACGCGCAATGAGTTGCTCTGTCTCGGCGTACGCGGCACCACGATGCCGGCTGTCTCGCCGTGGGTCAGCTATGTGTGGGCCAACGACAAGGTGGACTTCAACCTCTACATCAACGGCAACTACTCGCGTCACGACGGTGCCTCCGACGGCAGCACCACGCTGCTCGACGACACAGGTGCCGTGAGCCGCATACAGAACTACAAGACCGAGAGCAAGATGCCCTACTGGGGAGCCTACTCGGGTTTCAACGTGAACTGGAACATCGACAGTACGCGCAACCTCGCCGCCTGGCTGGGCGCCTACCCCTACTGGGACCGCAACTCGTACAACCACGACTACGACTATATCGAATATGCCGGCGGCACGCCCCTCAGCCTGGGCTACTACGACACGGTGCGCAACAACGGCTTCAGCCACGGCGCCTTCACGGGCTTCTGGTACGAGCACCGCTACGACACCACGGGCCGCAAGCTGAGCGTCACCCTCAACGTCAACTATTGGGCCAACGGCGGCTACAGCGACAACTGGCGCGACTACAAGGAGGATGTCCTCACCGACTTCAGCCGTCACATGACGGGCTCGATGCTGTACGGCAACGGTAGCCTGGAGGTGAACTACACTCTGCCGCTGAAGCACGACATAACCATCGAAGCAGGAGCCGAAATGGCCATGGGCTATAGCAGTGACAGCGAAATACGCGACAGTCTGCTGCCTTCGGGAGCGTGGAACAATATGGCATACCGCTCGTATACCTCGCGTCAATCGACCATTGAGCCCCAAGCCTATGTGACGGCGCAGAAGCGCTGGGGTGGCTTCACTGCCAAGCTGGGCTTGCGCTTCGACGACAACAACAAGAGCTGCACGATGGAGCACCCATCGGTGGGCGACGCGATGCGCCTCGACACCTCCTTCATGGGGCTGATACCCAGCATCCATCTGAGCTACCAGACAAAGACATTCGAGAGCTACAGCCTCAGCTACACGCGCCGTTACACACACAGCGGCGAACTCAGCAGTTATATGCTTTTCTGCAACTACGACGACTACAGCTTCAGCACAGGCAACCCCAACCTGCTGATGAGCTACACGCACAACCTCGAGGCGGCCTTCAACAAGTACATCATGAAGTTCGGCAACATAGGCTTCAACGCCTACTATCGCGCCAACACCAACGAGATAGGCTCGATGAGTGCCGACACCGTGGTGCCCGGCATCTACGCCTACCGCGTCAACTACAGCTACCCCGTGAATATCGGCTCCTCGCACACCGAGGGCATCGAGGCCAACATCACCTACCGTCCCACGGGCTTCCTCAACGTGAGGTTCAACGCCTCGCTGTTCAACTACGGCTACCGCTACGACTACAACGGCACAGAGTATGTAGACAACAAACTCAGCTATAGCTTCCGCGTCAACCTCTGGGCCAAGGTGTGGAACAAGGTGGAGCTCTTCGCCAACGGCCACTACAGCTCGCCGCGCCTGGGTCTCTTCAGCCTCAGCAAGCCCCAATATGGCATCGACCTCGGCGCCAGCTGCGACTTCTTCGAGCGCAAGCTGAGCGTGTACTTCAACGTCCGCGATGTCTTCGGATGGAGCGAGTGGGGCAGCGAGACCTCGGCGCCGCAGTACCAGACCGACATCTCGGAGCGCTACAAGTCGACCTTTGCAAGCATAGGCCTCACGTGGCGCATTGGCAAGATGGAGCTGGAGAGCAAAGCCCGTCAGGGGGCGACCGACAATGCACCGAAAATGTAAAACAAATAAATATTAATCGCTATGAAAATCGTTACAGTAGAGACCCTTCAGGGGTGCAATTATGAGGAGCTGGGTGTGGTGACAGGCAGCACCATCCAGAGCAAGAACTTTGTCAGTGATTTCGGCCAGGGGCTGAAGAGCATCGTGGGTGGCGAGCTGCACAGCTACACCGACATGATGGAGAAAGCCCGCAACAAAGCCACGCAGCGCATGGTCGACCAGGCGGTAAAAATGGGTGCCGACGCTATCATCGGGGTGCGCTACACCACCAACAGCATCATGGCGCAGGCCGCCGAGGTGCTTGTGTTTGGAACAGCAGTGAAATACAAATAAACAAAAAGCTATGATAGAAATTAAGAACCTTGACTTCAGCTACAAGAAGACGCCGGTCTTCAGTGGCATCAATCTGACCTTCCCCGAGGGCGGCATCTACGGCCTTCTGGGCGAGAATGGCGTGGGCAAGACTACGCTGTTGAAAATCATTTGCGGCCTGCTACGCCCCACACAGGGCACATGCACCGTTGACGGCAACACCAGCCACGACCGGCTGCCGGAGATGCTGCAGCGCGTGGCGCTGCTCCCAGACGAGGTGACGCTGCCCGACAACGCCACGCCGCAGCGCTATGTTGACGAGTTGGCGCCCTTCTACCCCAAGTTCTCACAGGGTACCTTCCTGCACATGATGCAGGAACTGGAGGTGGAGCCGGACCGCAAGTTCCGCGAGATGAGCTTCGGCCAGCAGAAGAAGAGCCTGATTGCCGCAAGCCTCTCACTGGGCACCGACTATATTCTGCTCGACGAGCCGACCAATGGTCTGGATATCCCCAGCAAGAGCCAGTTCCGCAGCATCCTCAGCAAGATTGCCGACGAGGGCAAGACCATCATCATTTCCACCCATCAGGTGAAGGATGTGGAGAACCTAATTGACCCCATCGTCATACTGAGCAACAACGCCGTACTGCTCGACGCCAGCGTGCAGCGCATCACGGAGAAGCTGTACTTCGAGTACGGCGGTGCACAGCGTGACGACGCCCTGTACAGCGAGATGCTGCCGGGTGGCCACCTCAATGTCCTCCCCAACACCACAGGCGAGGAGAGCCAGATGAACATCGAGGCACTCTTCAACGCCGTGTTGCGCAACAAGGACCGCATTAACGCATTGTTTGCATGAACAGCACATTCGATATCCAGAGGTTCGGTAAAATGCTGCGGCACGATGTGAGGCGCTTCTCTCCCTCGTATGGTGTCGTGGGTCCTATGATGATCAGCCTGGTGTTGTTCGTCCCCTTGATGACATTCATCGATGGTGTAACAGGTATGATGGATGTCGATGTCAGCTACCGCCTTGCCATGATGACATTAATCACCCTCTTTGATGCAGCGTCGTTACCGATCCAGCTCTATGCCAACATCGACAGGAAAAAGAGAAACAGCGGCATCTACTACGCCATGCTCCCTGCCAGCAAGCTGGAAAAGTACCTCTCCATTACTATCCTCTCGCTGGTGTTGGTGCCGGTGGCGGTGATGGCTGTCAACGTTGCTCTCGACACTATTCTCGTGACCGTACATGCGCCGTACTACAGCCAGTACCTGTGGCAGAGCGGCCTGATGGGCTGGCTGACACTGCCGGTGCTCGGCAATTGCCTGCTGGTCTTCATTGGTGCCACGCTGGGATTCATCTTCGCCAACGGCATAAAGAGCAGTGGATGGCGCAACATTGTGTCTTTTCTCCTCTGGGTGTGGTTGATTGGCGGAATGATTCCGCCGGTGTTCCTCGACGGCATACCCTATGCCGTATGGATCGTTATCGCTGTCAATGCGCTACTCACTGCATTGATGGCCATAATTAGCTGGAATAAAATGAAAAAAATGGCTTATTAGAAAACAAAACACAAAAGATATGAATAATAAATTTGACTGGAACCGCTTTTGCAAGGTTGTCAACAAAGACTTTCGCAATATGTGGCCTATGTTTGGCCCGACAATGTTAATCCTGGCGGCTCTGCCGTTTGCTGTGTGGCTGTTTTTAGTCGTCATCAATCGTGACGCCTCCATGCCGGCCGACTTCCGCCTGATGATGATTGAGGGCGTGGCTTACATTGCCGCCCTGATGGCTCCTTCGCGCATGTACCGCACCTGGAACCTCCGCAACGAGGGCATCTACTATGCCATGTTGCCCGCTTCCAAGTCGGAGAAGTTCTGCAGCGCGCTGCTCTACTCACTTGTCGTCTGCCCGCTGGCCGTCTTCCTTGGCGGTATGGCACTCGACATGTTCCTCACCGCGTTGCCCTTCGGACCGTGGCGTGAGTGGCTGTGGCAGGGCAAGATGGGCTTCCCATTCACCATCAACTTATCGGCACTTTCCGAGTGGTCTGTCAGCGAGGAGGGCGCCGAGATGTTTGCGAGTGGCCTTTTCGGCCCGCTGTGGGCCGTCGGCTGTTGGATTGGCTATGTTGGTACGGTGCTCATGTTCCTGTTCACCAGTACCCTTTTCAAACGCCACAAGGTGCTGCAGACCATCCTCTGGCTTTATGTTATTGAGTTCGTCATCAGCATCATCCTTATCCCTGTTTTCATCGCTATCTTCACCAATACCGACTTCATGGAGTGGCTCTACGACACCTTCTATAATTCTGATCCGATGGTGACTTACAACTGGCTCCTCTGGGGTACCATTGTCTTCAATGTCATTCTGGTTTGGCTTTTCGTATGGCTCAGTTGGCGCAGGCTCAAGAGGATGTCTTATTAGTTAATGGTTAAGAATAAAAAAAGATAATAGTTATGAAACGGATAACATTTATAGCCATTGCGCTGAGCCTGCTGATGGTAGGATGCTACAACAAGAAACGCCTTGTTGACGAGACGGTGGAGACCGACCGTTACACGCTGCAGATACAAGGTATAGACGCCTGGCGCGCCGCCACAGGCAGAAGCAATGTGAACAGCTGTTACAGCGAAAGCGGTGATACGACTGTTTTAACTACTACAGTGCCATGGATGGCCAGCTTTCTTGTGTCGCACTATCCTATCGCTACCACCACGATGTACTACGTCAACAAGAACAAGCAGAACTTCCTGCCGAATTATTTCTTCACTCTCGTAGACCACGACACCGCGCAGCCTGCTGATTATCCGCAGCTGCTGCAAGCCATGATTGACCGTGGTATACTGCGTACAGACACCACTTATGAGCCGTTACAGCAGCTTGTGGTCTTCGACTCGGCCCGCCTTGAGGCCCATCGTAAGATGGAGGTACAGGAGGGTGACACAGATGTCAAAAACATCGCCGCAATAATTGTGCAGTTGCGTGCGAATCGCCACATGCCGGTGTCGGCCGCATCCAATGTTGATATGGACATTATCGTCGATGGATATGATATAGGAAAAAAGGACTGGCAGGCCGACAGCCTCTGGCTCGACGAGCGTGGAATGCGCGTTGTCCCAGACCCGGAGGGCCGCCAGATGCGAATCATTGAGTTTAACCGTGCAAAAGGGAGGATATAGGTATGAAGAAGATAGCATTGATAGGCCTACTGGCATGCCTGCTGACGGGGTGCCATCATATCAATATAAAAGGTGATATAAAGTTCGACTATGAGCATCCCGAACTATACCAGATAGGCGACGCTGTATTTGAGCAGCCCATCAACGAGATTGATGTGAGTTGGCTTGAGGGACGGATTGACATTGTGTATGCCGACCATCCCGGAGTGCGCATCTATGAGGAGTTGGACAGCACATTGGACGATAGTCTCCGCATGCATTATTATGTTAACGACGAAGGCTGTCTGGATATACGGTTCTGCAAGAGTGGTTACTATAGTGTCGAACGTCTGAAGAACATCAACTATAACAAGCGTCTCACCATTGAGGTGCCTCGCGGCACTGTCTTGGATGAAATCGACATGAGCCTTGTGTCAGCAAGTGTCAATATTGACAGCGTCGTCTGCCGCGAACTGACCGTGGATGGTGTCGCTTTCGATATTATGGCCGATTTGCCGAAGGCGCTGCCCAACGAGATTAGTGTGGAAGGCGTGGACTGCTCGCTCAGCATGTGTGTGCCCCACGAGGCTGGCATGACAATCGAGATGAGTGGGGTGAAGAAATACCTGAACAGTCAATTCCCGACACGAAAGGAGGGCAAGAAGACCATCATCGGCGACGGAGCCTGCAACATGGATATCGAAGGCGTCAACTGTACGCTTAATATTAATAAATAATACGCCACTACTATGGACTTTCAGAGACAAAAACCGATATACCTCCAGATAGCCGACCGGCTTATGGAGCAGATACTGGCTGGACAGCCGGCAGAAGGTGAACGTATGGCCTCGGTGCGCGACGTTGCCGCCGCCATGGGAGTGAACCCCAACACAGTTATGCGCTCGTTCGATTACCTGCAAGGAGAAGAGATTATCTATACCAAGCGCGGATTGGGCTACTATGTCAGCGACGGTGCGCGCGACCGCATCATCGCCGAACAGCGGCGGCAGTTCCTCGAAGAAGAACTGCCGCTAATACGCCAGCGCATGAAAGTGCTGGGGATATCTCCAGATGTGTTGATTTAAAACGGCACCACCTTGCTGTGGTCTATGCCAAACGCGTCGGGTACCGAGTCATCGGTGCCCGGCGTGTTGTCTTTACGGTACTCTGAGCCGTATTCCGGACGGTTGCAATCGCTCATGTTGTCTTGTATGCGAGCAATGTCCTCGGCGGTGAGCGGCTTGTCGCTCAGTTTGAAGCGCTGCCGCGTGAAGGGGAACGCCTCGGCCATCTCGCCGCTATAGTAGAAGTCGAACCCTATACCACCGAAGGTGTACATGCGGTCGCCCACCTCTATGTGGCTGCCGCCGGGCACGGGGTCGGGCTTAGGCACCGACTGCGAGAATCCCACATTGAAGAGCGTGAACAGCACGTCGGGTCGGTCGCTTATGTCATAGCCTGCACGGCGCCACTGAAGCATCGTCTGGTGCAGTATGCAGCCGGTGTAGATATAAGAATACAGATGGTTGCGGTAGTCCACCAGGCGGTTGTAGCGCTCGGTGGCGTGGTCGTCGGTCTCAAAGTCCAGCAGGTGCTCATAGGCCTTGCCCATGTAGAACTCCGACGTGGGGTCCTGTAGATGCTGCTCCACGGCCTCGGCGGTGAAGTCCTTGATGCCGTTGACACCGTAGCTGAACTGGCTCTGCACGCTCAGCACCTTGACGGGGCCTAGGTATTTCTTGAACATCTCGCGCTTGCTGTTGAACAGGCGTATCTGCTCGCCTATGAGGCAGCCCACTATCATGCGGGGCTCCACGCCGGTGAGGCGCCCTGCCTCGTTGATGAGGGCGCTGTCGCGCAGTATGGCCTCCTTCAGTGCGGGCCATGCGGGCTCTCGCATCCATGGAATGGCATTGATATTGCTTAATGGTGTAGTTGCTTGATCGCTTGAGTCGGTATAGATACTCAAGGCGGCCACCATACGGTTTATAATCAGAGGGTCGTCGCTCACTACGGCGGCATTGAGTATGAGGCGCGTATTTAGGGGATAGCTATGGGCCAGTACCGCCAGTCGTTCAAGCTGTGTGGCCCATTCTTCGTCTATCTGCTCCTGCGTCAACTTGGCGTCCTTGATGTTTTCCATCTCGCTCACCGACATCAGGTAGCGGTAGTTCTTGTCCACTGCCCCGCGGTTGTTGGTGACGCCCAGCTGGTAGAGTCCCCAGGCACCAATAATAGCGGCACCTGCCAGTGCGAAGAGCACCAGCAGGATGTCGCATACTTTGCGCCACGTGGGGCGCTGCTTGAATTCAAACCAAATCTCTTTCACCTTACTTCAGGTTGGCCAGCCAGGGGATGCTCTCAAAGATGGTGACGTCCATGGCTATGAACACCAGGGCACCGGCGATGTAGCCTGCCAGAGCCAGAAGGGTGATTTTCTTGAGATACCAGATGAAGTCAATCTTCTCCATGCCCATGACGGCTACACCTGCGGCGCTACCGATAATCAGCAGGCTTCCGCCCGTGCCGGCGCAGTAGGCCAGGAACTCCCAGAAGGGATGGTTCTGCATGAAGATGGCATCGGCGCCCTCCAGCGGGTACATGCCCATGGCTGCAGCCACCAGCGGCACATTGTCGACCACCGACGACAGCACGCCGATGATGAGGTCTATGAAGAAGAAGCCGGGGGCTTCGGAGCCGAAGGCGTTGTTGAGCGCAGCGGCCAGGCTGCCGAGGATGCCGCTGACCTTGAGGCAGCTGACAGCCATCAGGATGCCGAGGAAGAAGAGTATGGTGGGAGTGTCGATATGCTCCAACGTCGAGACTGCGGTGGGCAGTTTGTGCCCCTCTTTCTCATACTTGCGGCTGATAATCTCTGTGGTCAGCCACAACACGGCGAGGCCGAAGAGCATGCCGAGGTAGGGGGGCAGGTGGGTGATGGTCTTGAAGATAGGCACGAACACCAGTGCGCCGACACCCATGAAGAGTATGAGTTTGCGCAGGTGGGCGGGCACTTCGACACCGCTGCCGCTGTCCTCGGGACGCACGATGTCGCCTTTCAGTGTGGCACCAACGATGAGCACAGGCACCACCATGCAGACCAGCGAGGCGATGATGGTCTTCACCATGATATTCACGGTAGTCACCTGACCGCCAATCCACAGCATGATGGTCGTCACGTCGCCGATGGGGCTCCATGCACCGCCGGCGTTGGCGGCGAGGATGACCATGCCGGCGTAGAGCCAGCGCTCTTTCTTGTCGGCTATCAGCTTGCGCAACAGGGCAATCATCACGATGGCCGTGGTCATGTTGTCGAGCAGTGCCGAGAGGAAGAAGGTGAGGATGCTGATGACCCACAGCAGCTTCTTCTTGTTTGTAGTGGTGATTTTGTCCGTGATCACTCGGAAGCCTTGGTAGTCCTCAATCAGTGTGACGATGGTCATGGCGCCGAGCAGGAAGAACACTATCTCGGCGGTCTCGCCGAGGTTGTCAATGAGACTCTCGGAGAGGAAGTCGTGCCACATGTCGATGCTCATCGTCGGGTCGAAGACCTCGTTGAAGAAGCCGAAGACGGACCATAGGATGGTACCGAGGGCCAATGCCGTGGCGGTCTTGTTGATTTTGAACGGATGCTCCATCGCGATGAAGAAGTATCCGACAATGAATATAGTAACTAATGCTACAACCATGATATTGAATTTTAAGTTTTAAGTTTTAAGTTTTAAGTTTTAAGCTGTTAGTTTTAAGTGGCTGACGCACCACTTTGTTTCTTTTTTAAAGTTAATACGGATGCTGTCATCATCCGGATAAGCTCGTCTGAGGCGAGATATAGTCTGTCAAATTGATCCTTGCTAATATAACTCCCATCAAACAGTAATTCTAACCAATACTGCGACTCGTGGGTTTCTTTTATTGATACTGATATTTTGTGTATAAAATCGTTTTCGCTTTCGGCTCCCAACCCCTCGCGGTAGTTTGCACCTATGGAAGTGGCGGAGCGAAACAGTTGTTTGGAAATGATGTACTCACCGTTGGATTGGAGCAAACGGCAGAGATTAATCGCCATCAGTGCAAACTCTTTACTTTTATGATATATGGGGCCTCGTTCTTTCATTCTTTGTTGTGTGCTATTCCTGCGCAAGCCACTTAAAACTTACAGCTCACAGCTTACAGCTATTTTCTTTGTTGTTTCTGCATCTGCTCGGCCTGTTTCTGCAACTCCTCGAGGCGCTTGGCGAAGCTGCTCTTCTTCTTGCCTTTGCCCTTGTCGTTGGCATGCTTGTGGTCGTAGGCGGCCATGCGTGCGCGCACCTTCTGCTCGCTGGTGAAGCGGCGTATGAGCATCATCACTGTCATGGTGAAGGTCAGCGAGATGAGGTAGTAGAGGTTCAATCCAGCGCTCTGGCTGTTGAATATGAAGAGCATCATGAAGGGCATGAAGTACATCATGAGCTTCATGCCGGGCATGCTCTGCGTGCCTGCCTGCTGCTTCATTGTGTACCACGTGTAGAAGAACTGCATGCCGAACATCAGCAGGCAGAAGAGCGAGATGTGGTCGCCATAGAGCGGTATGTTGAAGCCGAAGTCAAGTATGCTGTCATAGTTTGAGAGGTCGGGGCACCAAAGGAACGGCTTCTGGCGCAGCTCGATGGCTATGGGGAAGAACATGAACATGGCCGTCAGGAAGGGCATCTGTATGAGTACAGGCAGACATCCGGCCATGGGGCTGTAGCCCGCCTTCTTCTGCAGGGCCATCATCTCCTGCTGCTTCTGCATGGCCTGCTCCTGTTTGGGGTATTTCTTGTTCAGCGCCTCCATCTCGGGCTTCAGTATGCGCATGATGGCGCCGCCCTGGTAGCTCTTGTACACCAGCGGCAGCAGCACCAGGCGTATCAGCAGCGTGAAGACGATGATGATGATGCCGTAGTTCCAGCCGAATTTCTCAAGGAAGTTGAACACCGGTATGATGAGGTAGCGGCTGATGCTCTTCGAGATAATGGTCCAGCCCAGCGGCAGCATGCGCTCGTAGCCGCGGTGCATGGCACGCAGGTCGCGCAGTTTGGTAGGGCCGTAGTAGAAACCCATGTGCATGGTGGGGTTCTTCTCGTCATACTGCAGGCCGATGACGGCGCGCATGTCGGTCAAGTAGTTGGTGGCGGTATCGCGCTTGTCGGTGGCCACCTCAACCTCGGCGTTCTCGAAGGGGATGCCGCCCTCGGCGTTGATTATGGCTGCGAAGTACTGGTCTTTGAAGGCCACCCAGTCGAGGTTGGTCTTCACCTGCTTCTGCTTATCCTGTCCCAAACCGACGTTGTCGGGGTTTTTGTCCTTAGGCGTCTTGTAGTAGATGCTGCTGTAGTAGCGCTCGCGGTCGCTGTTGCGGTTGCTCTTGCCGCGGCTGCCGCTGTTCACCTTCTCCTGGCGCAGCATGCGGTTCTGCCACTGGAAGTCCATGTAGGGTGTCTCGCGGACCACCTTCTGCAGGCCCACGAAGTTGATGTCGAAGTCCACCTCGTAGCTGTCGCCGCGCACCGTGTACACAAACTCAAGGGCGGGCTTGCTTGTGGCGAGGCTGTCGCCTTCGATTTCGGCACGGAAGCATATCGTCATCGAGTCGCCTTCGGCCAGCTTCCACTCCTGCGCCTCGGCGCGTATGCCGTCGACGTAGGGCGTGAACACCAGGTCCTTGGTATTGACCACGCGGTTGTCCTCGGTCGAGAAGATGAGGTTCATGTTGTCCTCCGAGGGGGTGATGAGCACCAGCTCGTTGCTGTCGTAGGTCTGGTAGTCGCTGAGCACCACGCGGTCCACACGGGCGCCAAGGGCATTGAACTCCACAGTCATACGGTCGTTGCTCACCGTCAGCGCCTGTGCCTCGCCCAAGGCGGCTGCGTTGAAGACGCCCATGTCCTGCACCTTGCGCTGCATGCCCGGCAACACTGTGTCGCCTGCGGCGGCGAGGCTGTCCAGGCGCGCCTTCTCGGCCAGTATGCTGTCCTCTATGCGCTGGGCCTCCACGTTGGCCAGCACCATGCTGTCGTACACACGCTGGCGCTCGGCCATCTCCTCCTTCGATGGTGCCACCCAGAACATGTAGCCCACGAATATTCCGAATATCAAAACCAATCCGATAATCGACTTTTTGTCCATTCTGCTGTTATTATATTTATATTACTTATTTGTTACACAGTTAACTACGCACATGTCTCGCGACAGAGCGGATTTGCAAAGATACGAAATAATTATGAATTTGGAGTCGGGAATTAGAAATTAGGCCTTCTCACTGACATCTCTCCGAGGTTGCTCTGTCTGTCCACCGGTTGTTCTACGGTTGTTTTACGCTTTTAAACCGGTAAACAACCGGCGAACAACCGTAGAACAGTCGGAGTGGGTACGGTGGAGAGTGGGAGAAAATATACCCCGTCAGGGGTTTGTGTTTGATTGGAATATATTTTATTGGCAGGCACAATTTTTTATTAAGGTTTGCGTTAAAGAATGCAAATATGTAAAAAAGCATGTACCGTAAGGGATTGATAATAGTGTTTTTGCTGCTGCTGTGCGTCGGACGCGCGGCAGCGTACGACTTTGCGGCCACGGCCCCGTCGGGGCAGACACTCTACTATGCCTATGTCGACGGCGGCGTGGCGGTGGTGCACCCCAACACATCGCCGTCGCCGGTGGCCGGATGGAACGGCTATCCACGGCCGGTGGGTGCGTTAACCATACCCGCCACGGTGGAGCACAATGGTGTGAGCTACAATGTCGTGATGGTGGCCGTCTATGCTTTCTATTACTGCGAAGGGATTACGTCTATTACTGTGTCTGATGGCGTCGAGGCTATTTATTATTCGGCTTTCCGGCTCTGTTCGGCAGTGACGTCGATATCGCTCCCGTCAACGATTGATACTATTGACAAGTATACCTTCCATGCTTGCACGTCGTTGCAGAGCGTTAGCATCCAACGAGCGACGCCGCCCCGATGCGCCAGTGATGCCTTCGTCGAGGTGCCCCTCGATGATTGTGAGCTCACGGTGCCTTTAGGGGCGACGGAAGTCTACGGCACTGTAGCGCCGTGGAGCTCCTTTGGCACTATTGGTGAGGCAATGTTCGATGTAACGATAACGGCCACAGCCAACAATGAGCAGCGCGGCAGTGTGGAGGGCGGCGGCACATATACATACGGCACCGGCGTTGAGCTTGTCGCCACTCCGGCAGAGGGCTGCTTCTTCGCATGCTGGGACGACGGCGACACGCTGAATCCGCGTATGGTGACTGCCGACGAGAACCGTTCGTTCGTGGCATTGTTCTTTGCTATGCAACACGATTCGGTGCCGGTGCCCGTCTACGACACTGTGGTTGTGCACGACACCGTCACAATGGTTGTGGTGCATGTGGACACTGTCGATGTGCACGACACGGTCACCACAGTTGTAGTGCAAGTTGACACTGTGGTTGTGCACGACACCGTCACAACGATTGTGGTGCATGTGGACACCGTGGTTGTGCACGACACGGTATCAGCGGTCGTGGTGCATGTGGACACTGTGGTTGTGCACGACACCGTTACCGTAACGATTACGGAAATAGATACCGTTTACATCATAGACACCGTGACGCCAACTATCTTCCGCCTCACCGTAGCCGCCGAGGGTGGGGGAGTGGGTATTGGCAACGGTCTGCTGCCTGCCGGCACGGTGGCCGAGATAGGTGCCCTGCCGACGGAGGGCAACCGCTTTGTGCGGTGGAGCGACGGTGGCAGCGACAATCCCCGCACGGTAACGCTGACGGGCAACATGACCTTCACGGCCGTCTTCGAGACGCTGGGCGTGCATGTCGTGGACCAGGGCCTGCCGTGGACGGCGGTGGCTGAAGGCGGAGACATCGTTGTGAGCGGTGTGTCGGGACGCCACCTGCGCATATTCTCTGTCGACGGACGCCAGCTCTACAGCGCCTCGGTGGAGAGCGAGGCGGTGCGCTTCCGCTGCGCGGCGGGGGTGTACCTGCTGAGCGTCGACGGCGGGGCGGCCCGCAAGGTAGTGACAACGAAACACTAAAGACCATAAGATATGAAACTGCAATTCATGGGTGCCACCCGCGAGGTGACCGGTAGCAAACACCTGATAACCACCAAGCATGGAGTGAAGATACTGCTCGACTGCGGCATGTATCAGGGCAAGGGCCTGGAGACCGACGCCATGAACCGTGACCTCGGCTTCGACCCGAAGGAGATTGACTATCTGATACTGAGCCATGCGCACATAGACCACAGCGGTCTTATACCCTTCATATACAAGCAGGGGTTCCGCGGCACCGTGCTCTGCACACCGGCCACGCGCGACCTCTGCGCCGTGATGCTGGCCGACGCGGGTCGCATACAGGAGCAGGACACGCAGACCTTCAACAAGAAGCGCAAGGCACAGGGGCTGGAACCCGTGGAGCCCATCTACGACGAGCAGGACGCCCAGCAGTGCATGAGCTGCTTCATAAGTGTGCCCTATCACAAGAAATTCAACATCGAGGGCGAGGTGACGGTAGAGTTCTTCGACGCCGGACATATACTCGGCTCGGCGCTCGTGTACCTTGAAATCAAGGACGGCCGCCGCTTGATACGCCTCGGATTCACGGGCGACATAGGTCGCTACGACAAGCAGATACTCAAGGACCCCGAGCCCTTCCCCCAGGTGGATTACCTGATAATGGAGAGCACCTATGGCGACCGTCTGCACGAGAGCATACAGGACGCCGAGCAGGAGCTGCTGATGGCGGTGCTCGACACCTGCACAAAGAAGAAGGGCAAGCTCATAATTCCCAGCTTTGCCATAGGCAGGGCACAGGAAATCATCTATGCCCTCGACCGGCTGGAGCACGCCAAGCTGCTGCCGGACATCGACGTGTTTGTCGACAGCCCCCTTTCCATCTCGGCCACTGATATCATGCGCCTGCATACGGAGTGCTTCAATGATGCCATAGCCGAGTACTGTAAGACCGACCCTGACCCCTTCGGCTTCAACCGGTTGCACTACATACAGAGCGTCATGGAGAGCAAGCAGCTGAACATACGCCACAAGCCCTGCGTCATAATCGCGGCGAGCGGCATGATGGAGGCCGGCCGCGTGAAGCACCACCTGGCCAACCACATTGACAACCCCGCCACGACGGTGCTGTGTGTGGGCTACTGCGAGCCGAGCACACTTGGAGCCAAGATTATGCGCGGTGATGAGGAGGTGAGCATCTTCGGCCAGAAACACAAGGTGCGCGCTGAGCTGCGCCGCATCGACTCGCTGTCGGGACATGGTGACTATGAGGAAATGATGCGCTACATAAGCTGTATAGACAAGAAAAAGGTGAAGCGCCTGTTCCTCGTACACGGTGAGGAAGAGACGCAGCAGCACTTTGCCGACACTCTCGGCAAGGCCGGCTGGAAGCATGTAAGCATTCCGGCATTCAGGGAAGAAGTTGAACTGTAAATAATTGTTGAACCATGGAGAATAACAACTATCGTCGTTTAGTGCGCAGCACCACCGACCGCCGCATTGCCGGAGTCTGTGGCGGCCTGGCCAAGTACACCAACACCGACCCCACGGTGGTGCGCATACTGTTTCTTTTGTCAATCATCTTCGGCGGTTTCGGCATCTGGGCCTACCTCGTTGTGTGGCTCATCGCGCCGGAGGACAACCGTTTAGAAAACAAGTAAGATATGGTAACGTTTATCATCTCAATTGTGTTGCTGGTACTTGGGTACTGGCTTTATTCCAAGGTCATTGAGCGTGTCATCGGCGTGGACCCGAAGCGTGTGACGCCTGCTGTGGCGCACCCCGACGGTGTGGACTATGTGCCCATGAAGCCGTGGCGCATCTTCCTTATCCAGTTCCTGAATATCGCTGGTGTGGGCCCGATTATCGGCGCAGTTATGGGAGCTCAGTTCGGTACTGCTTCCTACCTGTGGATTGTCTTTGGCTGCATACTGGCCGGTGCGGTGCACGATTTCATCGCGGGCTTCATCAGCCTGCGACAGGACGGTGCTTCGCTGCCCGAGATTCACGGCAAGTATCTGGGCAACGGCATGAAACAGTTTATGCGCGGCTTCACGGTGGTGCTGATGATACTTGTGGGTGCTGTGTTTGTGAATACTCCCGCCACGCTGCTCACACAGGACATCTTCGTGCCCGAAGGGCTGCGTCATCTGGACCACAATGTGATACAGTACTTCTGGGTGGTAATCATCTTCCTCTACTACCTGCTGGCTACCCTGCTGCCGATAGACAAAATCATCGGCAAGATATACCCCATCTTCGGTATCATGCTGCTGGCCATGGCCGTGGCGCTGGTGGTGGCCTTCGTGGTCTACCAAGTGCCGCTGCGCGAGGTGTGGGACGGCCTTGAGAACAGCCACCCGCAGGCGCAGACCAACCCCATCTTCCCGATGATGTTCATCTCCATCGCTTGCGGCGCTATCAGCGGTTTCCACGCCACGCAGTCGCCTCTTATGGCACGTTGCATGATCAATGAGAAGCAGGCACGCCCCATCTTCTACGGCGCCATGATTGCCGAGGGCGTGGTGGCCCTCATCTGGGCTGCCGCTGCGGCTTACTTCTTCCACGACCATCCGGAGCTGTGCCTCGGAAAGAGTGGCGCAGCTATGGTAGGTGTGATTGCCAATGAATGGTTCCCCTCGATTATTGCCTTCATCACCATCCTCGGCGTGGTCAGCGCGGCTGTTACCAGCGGCGATACCGCCCTGCGCTCGGCACGACTGATTGTGGCCGACTTTATGCATGTGGACCAGAAGCCCGTGCCTAAGCGTTTGCTGGTGGCTCTGCCGGTGTTTGTGGTGGCTGCAGCCCTGTTGGTCTTCTCGCTGGTCAACCCGGCAGGCTTCGACTACATCTGGCGCTACTTCTCATGGGCCAATCAGGTGTTGGCCATGGTAACCCTGTGGGCCGTGACGGTATTCCTGTCGCGCCATTTGCCTGGCAAGGTGTGGTATCTGATTACCCTCATACCGGCACTTTTCATGAGTATGGTGACCATCAGCTTTATCTTTGTGGCACAGAAGGAAGGTCTCGGCAGCGTGTTGCCGCGTCCGGTGGGCTACGGCATTGCCGCTGTCATTACGCTAGCTCTCGGTGTGCTCTTCTTCATCCGCAAGGGGAACAAAAAAGAGGTACAGGAACAATAATTTTACAATATTTGCGTTAGTATCGCGAAAAAAGTTGTACTTTTGCAGTTTGAAAATATAGAAAAACATGAAGAAAAATATCGCCCTCGTACTCGTCCTGCTCATTGCAGGCACTGCATTTGCCGGTCCTAAGCCCCGTAAGAACTCACGTACCGAAATGGGCATCCACGGCAACGCAATCTATGTGATTGAGTACACCTACAACCTCCGTGGCGGTCGTGACGGTGGCCGTCAGCTGATATGCATCGACAGCATCACCTTCGACAAGCGCGGCAATTTCGCTGACAAGTTCCGTACAAAGGCCGACGACTACACGTGGTACAGCTACTTCTTCGACGTCAACGGCTACAGCCTCGGCTGGAACGAATACAACCGCGAGAAGATGCTCACGGGCCGCACCGCCTATCTCAACGACAAGGACGGCAACCGCATTGAGCGCACGGTGTTCCTTGGCAACCAGATGACTAAGAAGGAGAGCAGCACCTTCAAGAACGGCCAGAAGGTTGAGGAGCAGAGCTTTGACCAGGACGGAGAGATGACTGAGAAACGCATTTACAAGTATGACAACAAGGGCAACTGCACTGAGCTTGAGTTCTACAACCGCGACGGCGAGCTGATGCAGCACTACCTCTATAAGTACGATGCCCGTGGCAACCGTGTGGAGTGGCGCTTCTACGACGCCGATGAGTTCCTCTCGGCCCTCACCACCTACTACTACGACGACCATGACAATCTCATCGAGGTCAGCTCCTTCAACTACGACGAGCACCTCAACTGGAAGCACTCCTACGTCTATGAATACGACGAGGACGACAACTGGGTGCGCCAGACTATCTACCGTAACAACGTGCCCTATCAGGTCATCGAGCGCGAGATCGCCTTCCCGGTGGACAGATAATAATTGATGAAAAAGCTTAGCGGCCCGTGCATGCACGGGCCGCTTTTGTTTTACCCAAACAATGACATCTGCCGCACACCTTGCGCGCAGTAGTGCTGGTAGGGGCAGGCGTATGGCTCAAGGCAGTGCTGGCCTGTGGGTGTGGCGGGCTCGCCGCTGCGGATTATCTCCTTCATGGCAGCGATATTCTTTTCTATCTCCTCATGCTGCTCTTGCAGGGCGACGGAGAGCTCCTCTTTGATGAAGCCACCGGCGGGATTGGCATAGACGATGCTGAAGGTGTGTATCTCGCGGCAGTGGGAGATGACATAGTGCTGCAGGGCGGCGTCGCGGCGGTAGGTCTCACTGAGGTTGTTGCCGCTCTTCACCTCATAGATGTCGAGGCTGCCGTCGGGGCGCTTGTGGACTACGTCGGCCAAGACCAGCACGTCGTCATATGAGAAGCCTGCCTCGAAGAGGTCTATCTCTTCTTCTTTGTCTATGAGTTGTGCGGTGCGTTCAGGGTAGGCGTCCACGTTGCGCTTCAGCTCGGCGGAGAGGTCTATGCCGTCGGGGAAGGTGGCCTTGAAGGCGTACTCGAAGTCGCGGCCACGGTCGAAGCGCTGCATCTGCTCACGCGTGTACTTTGCCAGGCGCGGGTTGTGCACGTCGAGCCACAGGGCGCGGTCGCACTGCAGGCCCCGGATATACTTGCTCTTGCTCAGCATGTGGCTCATAATCTTGTTTTCTTTTCTCCTGCTCGCTACGCTCGCGAGATCTTGTTGATCTAGTAGATTATCTGCTGACGCAACAACAATCCGCGCAAGCGAAAATCTATAAGATCTACGAGATCTCTGCCCCGCCAGGGGCAAGGCGTTTAAAGATTTCCTCGACAGAGGAGGCCGCCACCATGCCGGCGGTGGTGCGCATGAGGCCTTCGTCGTGGGCGTGCTGTATCTGGGCGATGAAGGGGTCGAAGTAGCCGTCGATATTCAGCAGTATCATGGGCTTGGGACGGAAGCTACCGTTGAGCACCCGTTTGCCGTCGACTATCTGCAGTTGGTTCATGACCATGACTTCGGAGACTTCGTCGATGGTGCCGATGCCGCCGGGGAGGGCGACGAAGGCGTCGCTGTGGGCGATGAGGTATTCCTTGCGCTCGGCCATGGAGCGGACGCGGACGAGCTCGGTGACGCGCTGCGAGTGGATGATGTCGTCGCTGAAAAGGTTGGGGATGACGCCGACGACGCGGCCTCCCTCCTCCAGCGCTGCGCCGCTGACGACACCCATGAGGCCCAGATTGCTGCCGCCGTAGAGGAGCGTATGACCGCCCTGTGCAATACGGCGGCCGAGAGTTTCTGCTGCGTTAGTGATGCGGCTGTCGCCCGGCAATCCGGAGCCGCAGAAGACCGAAATGTTCATTCTATTCTTTTATGTTCAATAATATCCATCAGTTCCAAACAAACAAACCGACCATCAGGACGATAGCCCCCGATGGAAATAAAACCCCTGTCCTTCTCATATAACACTTGCCAGTGCCATTCTCCACTTCTGCCGACATGTCGCCCCATGACACCCACGCCATCATCAACATTGCCGTTTATGCAAGTTTCAGTTATCTTGTAGCGTAGAATCTTGAAATGCCCAT